>Ga0310786_10003488_pt1 | contig 22852 bp, 16 predicted proteins | sample AusTroGonzalo_MG_FD_203881 | JGI IMG/M metagenome (GOLD analysis project Ga0310786, IMG submission 203881) | Bovine rumen microbial communities from tropical cattle in Woodstock, Queensland, Australia - Gonzalo_03 (v2) (version 2) | ecosystem: Host-associated > Mammals > Digestive system >...
TATTGGCGGCAGGAGGAATATCTCGGCTTCGGCCCAGCGGCTGCATCGTTTGAGGGCGGGAGGCGTTATTCGAACACCGGCGACATCCGCCTGTACACTGAAAACGGAGGGATCGCATCATATTCGGAGAATCAGACACTGTCAAGGGACGAACTGATGAATGAATACATGATGCTCGGCTTCAGAATGACGGACGGCCCTGATTTCGAACATTTCCGGAAAATTTACGGCGCCGATGCAGAAGAGTTATTCTCCGAAAAACTGAAGTACCTTGAAAGAGAGAGCCTCATCGAAAAAAGCCAATGCAAAACAAATCCTTTCCGCCTCACCCCGAAAGGCCTCGATTTCGCCAACAGGATTTGGAGAGAGTTTGTCTGACAACGAAATTAAAGCGCATTGCGGAATGTGATGCGAAAAAAATAAATCAGGAGGTTTTACATATGAAGTATGAAATCAGCGGAGATCCCATGCCGGTAGTCCTTTGCTACCCGGAGAGAGGCGAAAGAATCATCACGGAGAGGGGCGCAATGTCGTGGATGACGCCCGGTTTTAAAATGGAAACGACAACGGGCGGAGTCGGAAAGGCATTCGGCAGAATGTTCTCGGGCGACACGTTTTTCCAAAACACATATACAGCCGAGTCTGACGGCCAGATGATAGCCTTCGCGTCAAGCTTTCCCGGAACTATAAGGGCTGTCGAAATAACACCCGACAAGCCGGTCATCTGCCAGAAGTCGTCATTCCTCGCGTGCACGGACGGTGTTGAACTCTCTGTCCATTTCCAGAAAAAAGTCGGCGCCGGATTCTTCGGCGGTGAAGGATTCATAATGCAGAAACTTTCGGGAAAAGGAATCGCTTTTGTCGAACTTGACGGTTCGGTATTTGACTATGACCTTGAGCCCGGTCAGACGATGCTCATAAGCACAGGAAATCTCGCTATGGCTGACGCATCTGTCGACATCGGTATCAAAACTGTCGGAGGCGTCAAAAACAAGCTTTTCGGCGGCGAGGGATTCTTCAATACAACTGTAACAGGCCCCGGCCACGTGGTCATCCAGTCTATTACGATTGCAGGCTTTGCGGCTACAGTGGCAGGAAACCGCCAATAAATCGTTAACCTAACAGCACAGCCGGTTTCAGTCCGGTAAAAACAGGCGGGCGGCATCCCTTTCGGGAGCCGCCCGCGCTTTTAAAACCTTGTTTTACCAAGGCCTGTAAATATCAGTCATTAGCCCTCGGCCTGATCTTCACCGAAGAATTCGTCAACGGGAAAGTCAATCATGCCGCCGTACATTCCGAGAAGATCCTCAATGTTCATATCGTCTCCGAAAATGTTATCCAATATGTTCTGGTATGCAGGAAGCATTTCAGAGAACATCCCTGCCAGGTCCTCAATGTCTGAATCAAAGACGGTGTTGATGTCAAAATTGCCGAAAGCAGTTGTGAAATCGTCGATTTCCTTTGAGAGTTCTTCGGAAATCATGTAGAAGATTCCTTTCCCCTCTTCCTCAATCTGATTCAGCATTGCCTTGAATTCGGGCACAATCGCCATAAACTGCTGAACGATTTCATCCTCCATGGCGGCAATTTCGTCGACTGCAGCCGAAACATCAAACTCTTCGCCCAAGATGTCCATGAGTCCTAAATACTGCAGAAGCTTGCCGTAATTTGCTCTCAGATATTCAACACCGCCTTCAAACATTAACCTGATGTTCTGCTCAAGATTGGGATCGTTGAAGAAGTCTTTAACATAACCGAAATAGGTATCCCAGATGTCGAAGTATGCCTGCCACTCTTCTGCTGTGCCGTTGTACCAGTCGGTGATGATCTTCTGGCTTTCTTTCCAGCCGTCGAAAGCATCTAACGAAACATCTTTAACGGATTCGGGAATAGTAACCTCTTTTACATTGGTCATGCCGGAGAAAGCTCCGTTGCCGATCTTTAAGAGCGAATCAGGCAGCTCGATCGAGAGAACACTGTCAAGATCTTTGAAAAGCTCGTCGCCGATCTCGGTGATTCCGTCGCTTACAACAATTGAATTCACTTTTCCTGCGGGTGCGATTCGGTTTTCAATCGAGCCCGTACCTTCCACTGTGAGAACGCCGTCCTCAAGTGTCCATGTGGCATTCTCACCTGCAACGCCTGTCTCCGGTGTTTTTGCTTTGTTTCCGGAGCAGCCGCAAACACAAGCCGCGCAGAGAACGGCGGCTAATACAAATACAGCAACTTTTTTAATGATTTTCATATTCAAACCTCCCGATAAGAGAAATCACAGATATTATACAATCCCGGAGGAAATATTTCAATATTCAAATTCCCGAATATTTGGAACTTTTTAAGTTTCCGCCGTCACTTCCGCCCCTCCTTTTTTATTGAAAATATTAGGCATAAGTAGTATAATCCGAGGAACCTGGCAATGCCGAAAAAATGATTTGGAGAAACACGCCAATGCCTTGGCGGCAGGCCGAGAGCTTAAAATATGCCGGAAGTTTCCGGGAAAGGGATTTATATGACAAGACTTTATGATTTGACTACGGAAAAGCTGACGAGAGCGGCTGCGGTTGACGAGATTTTCCCGCGTTTTTGCTGGAAAATAGAATCGGATGAGCCGAACGTGATGCAGGTGTCGTACTGCGTTGAGGTGCTTGATTCGCTCGGCGAGAGCGTCTGGTCCTCCGAAGAGGTCGAAAGCTCCGAAAACTTCTGCATGTATGACGGCGACGAACTTGATTTTGTGTCGGATTATGACGTTGTGGTCGTCGTGAAACTCTCAAACGGCGAGACCGTCTCCGGAAAGACGTATTTCTCAACGGGTCTCATGGGCGTCGAGGACGAGCTCGGTGCAAAGTGGATAACGCTTCCCCACAGGGAAGGCTACACGAAAGAGACGGTGCCCGTGTTCCGCAGGGAATTCACGGTTGAGGACGACGACGTAAGCGTGAAGCTCTTCGTTTCGGCGGGAGGCGTCTACGAGGCATACATCAACGGCGAGCCGGCGTGCGACACGGATGCCCTTGGCGTCAGGAGGCGCTACGAGCTTAAACCGGGATTCACGGAGCCGCTTAAGCGCCGCATGTACACGGCCTACGACATCACGGCAATGTGCAAGCCGGGCGTCAACTGCTTCAGCGCAATAGTCGGAACGGGCTGGTACTCGGACAGAATAGGCGCAAGGGGCGACTTCCCGCAGCTCTTCGCGGTGATCATCACAGAAAACGGCAGCGGCGGCCTCGGAATCGAGTGCACCGACAGCGACTGGAAGGTCACCTCAAAATCACCTGTCACGGCGGCGTCTGTCTGGGACGGCGAGGACTACGACGCGAGAATCTCAACAGACTTCATGCTCCCCGGATTTGACGACAGCGACTGGGAAGACGCCAATGAATCCGACTTCTTCGCAGGCGAGCTCGAACCCATGCACGGCGAGCCCGTTGTGGAAAGAGAGGACCGCGAAAGAAAACCGGTTAAGATTTATACTTTCAGCGGCGCAAAAGGAGGAAAGAACGCATCCTCCGAGGGTGCGAGGGACGGCGAGTACGGCGTGATCGACGGAAGAGTTGATTTTGACGGCGAGGGCTTCGTCCTTAAGGAAGGCGAGACGGGCGTTGTCGATTTCGGCCAGAATGCGGCGGGCCGCGAGTGCTTCACAGTGAGAGGCAAGTCCGGCACAAAGATTACCATTCGCCACGGCGAGATGCTGAACGACAGAAACGGTGAGAGGTCAAGGGGCAACGACGGCCCCGGCGGCAGCGTCTACCTCGAAAACATGAGGTCCGCAAGAGCTACCACGACCTACATCATCGGCAAGGATTTTGTTGACGAGACTTTCGAGCCCGTTCACACGTTCTACGGCTTCAGATACGTCCAGATCAGGGCTGACAAAGAGGTAATATTCTCGAAAATTACCGCCAAAACCATCACAAGCGTCGGCTACGACAGCGGCACGCTCAAAACCGGCAACGAACTCGTAAACAAGCTCTTCGAGAACGGCAGATGGGGCATGTACTCAAACTACGTGAGCATCCCGACGGACTGCCCTCAGAGAGACGAGAGACTCGGCTGGACGGCCGACACGCAGGTGTTCACCACGACCGCTCAGTACTATTCAACTGCGGCGCAGACTTTCCTTGAAAAGTGGATGCAGGATATGCAGGACAGCCAGGGCGTTGACGGCTCCTACCCGAGCGTCGCACCTTCCGGTCCCTGGATCCTCGGAATGGGCTGCATGGGCTGGGCCGATGCGGGAATCCTCGTTCCTTACTACGTCTGGAAGATGTCCGGCGACACGACCATCATTGACGAGAACTACGGCTCAATGAAGCTCTACATGGACCACTTCCTTGCTTCGAAAGGCACCGCGGGACCTGTTCCGTGCTACGGCGACTGGCTCTCGTTTGAACCAAACGACAACCCGCTCCAGGTTTACCTTGGCGTGTGCTACTATGCGTGGGACGCTATGATTATGTCCGAGATGGCAGCCGCGACCGGAAGACCCGACGACGCGAGACACTACAGCGAAATTTACGAGGCCGAGAAGAAGTTCTTCATAGAGCAGTACGTAAACGAGGACGGCACCGTGAAGCTTCCGCAGCAGACCGCGGCTCTCTTTGCCCTCAAACTCAGGCTCCTCCCGGATGAAAAATCCTACGAGGCGGTTAAAAAACAGCTCATGGACAACTTTGCCGACAAGGGCGACAGGCTCCAGACGGGCTTCCTCGGCACCAGCATACTCCTCCCCACGCTTTCGCAGTACGGCCTCAACGACATGGCCTACACGCTCCTCCTGCAGGATCAGATGCCCTCGTGGCTCTACTCCGTCAAGGCGGGCGCAACGACGGTCTGGGAGCGCTGGAACAGCTATTCGATCGAGAACGGCTTCGGCGACGTCGGCATGAACTCGTTCAACCACTACGCTTACGGCTGCGTCACCGAGTGGATGTTCGCTTACATGGCAGGCATCAGGCCCGAAACGGCAGGCTTCGGCAGGTTCATCCTCGCTCCGAACCCCGACAGAAGGGTAGGCTTCTGCAAGGCGACATACGACTCGGTCTGCGGCAAGATCCGCTCCGACTGGCACTATGACGGAAACAAGCTCATTTACGAGTGCGAGATCCCCGCAGGCACTGCCGCCAAGGTGATCCTCCCGTTCGGCGCAGGCGAAAAAGAGCTCGGCTCCGGCACGTACAGATTCACCGTCAAAGCCTAAACAGTTTTCATGCGGCCGTGTGAAAGCGGCTGAATAAAGCGCGCCTCCCGCGCGGCGGGAGGCGCAAAACAACACAGCAAAAGCATCGAAAGAAAGGCCTTTTCCACGATGGAAAACAAAAAACCAAACAGCAAATCATTTCACAATCCGGCTGACGTTGCCGATGATCAGCTGTCGCTTGTCGACAGGGCGGTCATCTACGCCGTAAAGGCTCACACCGGCAGCTTCAGAAAGAGCTCGGGCACGCCTTACATAGTTCACCCTATGGAGGCCGCGTCCATTGCAGCGTCCGTTTCGCAGGATCTAAGCCCCGAGGAACGCCAGAACGTCATCGCGGCGGCTGTTCTTCACGACGTGCTTGAAGACACGGGTGCGACGGAGGAGACTGTGAGGGAGATGTTCGGGGAAGATGTCCTGCGTCTCATCAAGAGCGACTCCGAAAAGAAAAGACCGGAGCTCCCGTCCTCCGAAACGTGGAAGATCCGCAAGGAGGAAACGATTGAATTTGTGAAAAACAAGGCAACTCTCGATGAAAAAATGGTCATATTTGCCGACAAGCTCTCCAACATGCGCTCGGTCCATCAGGATTTTAAACGCATTGGCGATGAGCTCTGGAACAAGTTCAACATCAAAGACAAGTCAATGCACGGCTGGTACTACAAATCGTTTATCGCCAATATGAAAGAGTTCGAAGGCGAGCCGGCCTACGAAGAATACAAGCAGAAGTGCGCCGAGGTTTTCGGCGAATAACGTCTCAGACGAAGTATCGGGCTTTATTTGGTTGAAATTTCGCGCTTATGCTCAGATGCGGTCATCGGTTTTTAATCCGCAGCTTATCCGGAGGTTCCTTTGCTTGAGATAACCGCCCTCAAAACCGAATACGCCGAAATCCTTAAGGAGTGCGGCCTTGCGGGCGAACCTGTTGTTTTCGCTCTTTCGGACCTGACCCTTGACGCTGTGCCGGGGGTTGCTCTGCTGTGTGCCGACAGAGACGGTATTCTTGCCGTTTCCGGCACTTTTTTGCTTGAAAAGGCAGATGACAGCGTGCGCGCGCCTAAGAGGGCTTTCCGCGCGCAGTCTGTCGTGCGGGTGGGCTTTGGCGATTTCGACGAGCTGAGGCTTGAGGAACTCATCTCGACCGGCAGGATAATCGCGTCGTCCGGAAGCGGCGACAAAGTGCTTGCGATGGGCACGTTCTCGGCAAGGAACGACATGCTTCTCTTCGTCAAATACTGCCTGAAGCTGAAGGCGGGGACGTTTGAAGGGGGCGAGCCGGGCGACTTTTCGGAAGACCTTTTCTGCCCCGTGTGCGGCAGGCGCTACACGAGTCCCGCGTCAAAAGTCTGCATCTACTGTAGCAGCGGGGCGGGCATTGTTAAACGTTTCTTTTCGTTTGTGAAAAAATACAGGTGGAGGGTGCTCACGATGCTGGCGCTGATGCTCCTCGCGAGTTTCATTGGCGTCATCACACCGATCTTTTCATCCACTTTTTTCTACGACCACGTACTGAGGGAAGGCGACAGCTTTTACGGCAGGGTGCTGCTGGTGGTGCTCATTGTGGCGGGCGTTCAGATTGCCGAGACACTAGTCAACATGATTTCGAGAATCATTACCGCCAAGACCACAGGCTACCTCGTCTGCGACCTCAAAGTCACCATTTTCGAGGCCATGAAGCGCCTCTCGCTCGATTTTTTCACCGGCAGACAGACCGGCGGTCTCATGACGCAGATCAACGACGACTCGCAGAGCATACACTGGTTTCTCGTTGAAGGCATATCGTATTACGTTATCAGTATCGCCAAGATCATAGTCATAGCGGTTGTGATGTTTGTGATGCAGCCCGCGCTCGCAGCGGTTTGCGTTGCCGTGCTCCCGCTCTTCTTCCTGCTCGCGCTTGTCACCCTGAGGCGCCAGCACCACCTTCACTTTAAAAGACACGCGGCGGCGCGGCGCTTCAACGGAAGGCTCACCGACTCAATGGGCGCCATCAAAGTCACTAAGGCGTTCGCAATGGAAAAGCAGGAGACCGGGCGCTTCACGGAGGTCACCGAAGGCCTTGCCGCAAGCTCCAAAAAGATCATTATTTTTCGGAATATAGCGCCTCCCGCACTGAGGCTCACGATGTACCTCTCGACAATCCTCGTCTGGCTCGTCGGCGGCTGGCTCACCATAAAAGGTCACATGACGTACGGCTTCTTCGCCGCGTTCCTGGCCTACTGCGGCATGCTCAACGCACCGCTGTATTCGCTTGCCGACATGATGGACTCGTTCGCGGACTTCGCCAATGCGCTCCGCCGTCTCTTTGAAATCTACGACGCGGAGCCCTCCGTGAAGGAAAGCGCTTCACCTGCCGCCAAGACAACAGTTAAGGGCGAGGTCGAGTTCAAAAACGTCTGCTTCTCCTACGAAAAGAACCGCCGAATTATCGACAACGTGTCCTTCAAAGTTCCCGCGGGCAGCGCCCTCGGCATCGTCGGCCACTCGGGAGCCGGCAAGAGCACCATCGCCAATCTCCTCCTCCGCCTCTACGACACGGAGACCGGCAGCATAACAATCGACGGCGTTGACGTCAAAGACATGAGCCTCGGCGTCCTCCGCGACAACATCGCCATAGTCTCTCAGGAGACCTATATTTTCGAAGGAACAATATTTGACAACATCGCATACGCCAAGCCCGGCAGCACCCGCGAGGAGGTCGTCGAGGCCGCGCGCCTTGCCGGCGCCCACGAGTTTATCGTAAAGCTCGAGGAGTCATACCAGACCAAGGTAGGCATTGGCGGCAAGAACCTCTCGGGCGGAGAACGCCAGCGCATATCAATCGCGCGAGCCATCCTCAAAAAGCCCGCAATACTCGTCCTTGACGAGGCCACCGCCAGCATGGACACCAAAACCGAGCGCATGATCCAGCTCTCGCTCGACGCGCTCTCAAAGAACCGCACCACGATCACAATTGCCCACAGGCTTTCGACTCTGAGCGGTGTCGACAAAATCATTGTCATCGAAAACGGCAGGCTCTGCGAGGAGGGCACATCGGCCGAGCTCCTGACGCACGACGGAATTTACAAGCGCCTCTACATGCTCCAGATCGAGGCCATGAGAAACATTATCGAAGAGGACAACGAGGGCCACAGCGCAAAACTCGGCAAGGCCTACTCGAAAGGCTGAAAGCCCGCTGATGCAGCTAAAAAGCATCAAGGACTGCCTCACAAGGCGAAAAAGAAAAGAGATGAAAGAAATGAAGGACTCAACAGAACATCCGGCGGACACCGCCAATGCAACCCGCCCCGAATACAGCGGCTCCGGCCTGTTTGACCGCGAAGCCCTGATGGCGACAAGGGTCTTCTACCTGACTCCCGAAAACTCGGAGTTTTCGGACGGCGGCGGATGCCTGCTCCTGCGCAGCAAAGAGACGGGCGAAGAAAAGCGCGTCATCCTTCATCTCCTTTTCCCTTACAACACGACAAGGCAGCTTGTGAGCGCTCTCAACGCCGACAAGGAAGAAGTCGGCATGATAAGAAACATTGACGATTTCACGGGGGAGAGCCTTGCGGCGATCGAAAAGGAAATCGGACGCAGACACTTTGTGAGAAAAATCACGCAAATACTGAAAATAAAGGACAAAAACGGTATCACGACCTGGAAGGTTCTCATTGGCGACGGAATCGAGACCGAGTTTGCGCTGAAGGATACGTACGGAAGCATTTTCCACGCGTCCGAAACGAGGCTCCTCATCACCGACATTGACGGCAACAGGTTTGAAATCGAGGACGTCGAGAAGCTCGACAGGGCAAGCAAAAGGAAGATAGAACTGTATCTGTGACCGCGCAGAGTTGAGGTGCATATGCCAAAACCCGGAGGCCCGGGAGGACCGGGAAGACCCTTCCCGCCGAATGACGGCAGGAACGGGGCAAAACCGAATAAGGCCGAAATGCAGAGGATAAAAGAGCTCGAAAGCAGGCTGGAAGCGCTCAGAAAGAGTTTCCCGAGCCTGAACGGGCCTGTTGTTTCGGGCGCATTTGACGTTGACTTTGAAGGCAGAATCTGCAAAGGTCTGCTTGTCTGCGCCCCGGACGGGACTGTCCTGACCGAAATCGAGCGAAGCGGCGGAGAAAATGATATAAAAACCTACAGGGCATGCGACTTTGAGTCCGCGGAGCTTCGCAGGGACTTCGGAATACTGACGGCTGAGCTTGTCGGAAAAGACGGAAGCACCGTGACGCTCTGCCGCGTGACGCCGGGACTCTCAGCGGGCATAATTCCCGTAATAAAGGCAATTTCGGACGCCGCGGCAAGGGGCCTTGATGCTGAGCAAAACGCCGCGGCGGGCGGCGGGCAAACGGGTCCGCAGGACGGCATGCACAGGGGGCCTGACGGGAAGACCGGCGGCGTGTGCCCGAAGTGCGGAAAGCCATTAAAACCGGGGGAGAGGACATGCCCCAGGTGCTTTGACAGGAAAAAAGTCCTCAAAAAGATGATGAGCTTTGCGGCGCCGCACTGGAAAGGCATCGTGTTCGTGGTGTTTATCGCGTTCGTTCTCATTGGCGTCAACATGATCCTGCCCTACATCAACAAGGTGCTCATCGACAGTTACGCAAAGAACGAGAGCGCGTCGAAGCTTGCCGCGAGCGATCCGATGAAGGTGTTTGTGCCTTTTGCGCTGACGGTCCTGACAATGCTTTTTGTGAGGCTTTCGGCAATGCTCATCGGGTTCTTAAGAAGCTACGTGATGATGCGCGTGGGTCTTTCGACGGTTGTCGATTTGAGAAAAAAGCTTTTCGCCAAGGTGCAGAGCCTCTCGATGAAGAGGGTCGAGCAGAAGACGACAGGCGAGCTCATGATCACCGTGTCGAGCGACGCGGGTCAGATGCAGGGCTTTGTCAACAACTTCCTGCCGAGCTTTATCCAGCAGATTCTGACGCTCATTACGGTGCTCGTCGTGTCCGCTGTTTATGATTGGCGGCTTCTCGTAATATTCGTGCTGCCTATGCCCCTCGCAATCGCTGCCGTTGCCGCGTTCCACAAGAAGGCGCGCAGGCTCATGGGCAGGCAGAGGGAGGCTTCGTCGAAAACTTCAAGCGCACTTCACGACATACTTTCGGGCATCCGCGTTGTCAAGGCGTACGGCACGGAGGAAAAAGAACACAAACGTTTCACTTCGGCTGCGTCGGAGGAGCGCGACATCTCGGTTAAGACCGAAATACTGCTCGCAAGGCTTGCCCCGTTCATAAGCATCAGCATTTCGGCCGTCGGCTATTTCCTGCTCTTCTTTACCGGCAATATGATCCTCGGCGGACGCATGACCATCGGCGAGGCTGCGATGTTCTCAACTTACGCGGGAATGATCTACGAGCCGCTCGGTTTTCTCGCCAATTTCCCCTCGCACATGCTCAGGGTTCTCACATCCGCCAACAGGATTTTCAGCCTCCTTGACGAGCCGGAAGAGGAAGAGGGCGACAGCGGGGTCGTCAGGCGTATCGACGGCAACATAACTTTCGAGAACGTGTCGTTCGGCTACGACGAGACTTCCACGGTGCTCAAAAACATCAATCTTGAGATGAAGCCGGGCGAGATGATAGGCCTTGTCGGCAGGTCCGGCGTAGGCAAATCCACGCTGATAAACCTCGTGATGAGGCTCTACGAGGCCGGAAGCGGCCGGATAACGATTGACGGGGTCAACATACTTGATTACGACCGCGAGTGCCTGAGAAGCCAGCTCGGCGCTGTGCTCCAGGAGACTGTCCTTATAAGCGGGAGCCTTTACGAGAACCTTGTCTACGCAAGACCGGGGGCGACCGTTGACGAGGTCATGAACTGCAGCAAGCTCTCGGGAGTGCACGATTTCGCGATAAAACTGCCCGACGGATACAATACAAAAATCGGTGAGAAGGGCTACACTCTTTCGGGCGGAGAACGCCAAAGGGTCGCTATCGCAAGGGCAATACTCAGAAATCCGAGAATACTCATTCTTGACGAGGCGACTTCGTCGCTTGATACCGAGATGGAAAAGCAGGTCCAGGGCGCCATCGCCGCGCTCATAAAGGACAGGACGACCATCGCAATCGCGCACAGGCTGTCGACACTGAGAAACGCCTCGAAGATAGTGGTCCTCGACGCGGGCAGGGTCTCGGAAATCGGCACGCATAAGGAACTGATGGACAAAAAAGGTCTTTACTACGAGCTCGTCTTAGCCCAGAGGCAGACCGCAAGGAGGCAGTAAGCCCGCCGCGGGAAAATGCGTGAAGAGCTGAAAAACATTGGCGGTTTCATGGTTTTTCAATGAGGTTTGAGGATAATCAAGGCATCAGAGATTTCTTGAAAAGGCGCCGCCTGACATTGTATAATTCATCCGCACGCCAAACCGGAAGCACAGAGGTTTAAATATGAAAAGCAAAGAGTGCTGTTTCGTGTACTCGGAAATAAATAAATATCCGCTCGACATTCCGGCTGAACTTGATGCGAAGATCGAAAGAACCGGGAAGAAAGGCAGGAGCGGCTTTAAAAAGGACACGCCTGTCAGTTTTATGTTCTTTGTGAGAATTGCGGCGGTGGTTGTGCTTGCTGTTGCCGTCGGCGTGTTCGCGTGGAGGCTGAACCAGTACTCAAAAGACATTCAGGAGAACGACGCGCAGATTAACAGTATCTCGATCAGTTCGTATCTTGTGAACTCCGCGGAGAAACGCGCGACACCGGCATACCCCGAATATGAGGGAAAAACGGTCGACACGGGACGGATTGACTATCCGCAGATAACCGACAGCGAAAAACTCACTCAATACGCGCTCGCCTACCCGGATTTCGTGTGCTGGCTTTACATTGAAAACACCACGATAAACTACCCGGTCGTGCAGGCGGAGGACAACGACTACTACCTGAGGCGCAACATTGACGGCGAGTCGAACATCTCGGGTACGCTCTTCCTCGATTTCCGCTGCGACAGGACGTCTTTCAAAGGGCACAACATCATATACGGGCACAACAACCAGAACGGAACCATGTTCGGGCCCCTCAAAAAGTACACAGACAAGAGCTTCTACGACGCACACTCTGTTTTCTACACGTACACCAAGGACTCCGTGATCAAGTGGAAGATCTTTTCGGCTTACGAGACCGACACCGATGACTACTACATCAGAACTTATTTCGCAAGCGATTCGCAGTTTGAGGAGTTCCTGAAACAGATCAAGAACAAGTCGGTTTACGACACGGGCGTCGAAGTGACGGCGCAGGACCGGATCCTGTCGCTCTCCACCTGTTACCTGTATAACAAGATCAACGGACGTTTTGTTGTTCATGCCGTGAAAATCGGCGAGTCACCCTTAAGGTAAGGAGCTATTTTGCAATGATACTTCTCAAAGAACGCGACAATGACGGCTTTTTCACCGTTTCAAACGCATTCACGGACGCATACCTCGGCACGCTTTCGGGCGACGCCGTTAAACTGTATCTGTACATAAAGCGCTGCTACACGGACGGAAACGAGCTCTTTTTTTCGGATGCCGCCAATGCGCTCCGCATCACCAAAGACGCCCTCAAATCTGCCGTTGACGAGCTGTCCGACGCCGGAATCATTATTTTCGACGGCGACAATCTTATCCTCAAAGCGGATTCGTCTCTCAGGGATGCCGCGGCCAAAAAAGCTGACGACGATCTCAGAAAGAAACTGACCGACAAAACGTACGAGGACGGCTTCACCGAAGTCGTGAGAAGCATCAACAACGAGTTCTTTGCCGGCAAGATGAGCTTCAGGTGGTACGATCTCATAAAAAAGTGTGCCGGCGAGTACGGTTTCCAGCCCGAGACGATCTACATCCTTTTCGCATCCTGCAAAAACATACGCGAGAGGAGTTCGACCGCGAGCTTTTACAACTACATCGCCAAGGTCGCCGAAAACTGGTATGCCGACAGAATCGTCACGCCGGAGGACGTTGCCGAGCGTGAAAAGAAGACGGTCGAGCTGAGAGAGTACGTTGACTTTGTCATGAAAAAACTCAGTTTCAGAAGACCCTTCACCATGCAGGAGCGGGCCGTTGTGGAGTCCTGGCAGAAAAAAGGCATCACTTCCGACATGCTTTCGGTCATACTTGACGATACAAACAGGGTTTCCGCCTTAACGATCGCAAAGATCGAAGTCCAGGTCAGACACTGGGTCGACGCAGGCCTTAAAAATGCGGAAGATGTGAAAAAATATTACGACGCGCTCAGAGCCGAGCGGGCCGCGCAGATGCGCACAAAGGACTCCGCTCCCAAAACGTCTGCGGCGCCTGACACGCAAAAACATTTCAACGGCGAGAGAAAATACAACAACGATTTCTACGAGTGGCTTGAAAACCGCGACGCGCCGAAGAACAAAAACAAAGGTTAAACATATAATGCAACAACCGGCTGCACACCGGAACCGCTCACGGAGGACAACATGATAAATCGGGCCGAAATAACCGCACGCGTTGAAAAAATATACGAGGAAAAAAGGCTTTCCAACATGCAGCTCAAAGACAAAAGAACTGCCGAGGTCAGTGAAAAGCTGCCTCTCTACGCGAAAATCGAAAAAGAAATAACCGAAAACGGCTTCAGACTTGTCTCTCTTGCCGCCAAGGGCAGCCGCGGCACCCCCTCATACAAAGAAACTGAGAAAACGCTCTCCCGCCTCTCAGACGAGAGAAAAAAGCTTTTGGCATCCGGCGGCTTCCCGGAAGACTACATTGACGGCTGCTACACGTGCAAAAAATGCCGCGACACAGGCAGAACCGTCGACGAAAACGGCCTGCCTTTTTACTGCGACTGCTACGTAAACTATTGCAAAGACCTGATCCTCGCAGAATCCGGCCTCCCGGTAAAAGAGGGCTTTGAAGCGTTCGACTTAAACGTTTTTGCCGAAGAGGACAGAAAAGAAGCCTCAGCTCTCCTCGAAAACGCCAAGGAATTTGCAAGCGGCTTCGAAAACGCGCGAAGCGAGCTTTTCTTCGGCAAGGCGGGTGTCGGAAAAACCTATCTTGCGAGCCTCACGGCAACCGAACTCATCAGAAAAGGTGTCTACACCGTCTACACCACGGTCCCGATGCTCATGCAGACGCTTCTTTACTTTGGCGATGACGAAAGGCTGCAGGAAAAACGCGACAACATGTTTGAAATAGTCCACAGCGCGGACCTCCTGATTCTTGACGAGCTCGGCACGGAGCGCATGACTCAGGCAAGGCAGGACCTAATCGAATCTATCATTGACGGCATTGTTGCAAACCCTGCAAGAAAATGCATCGTCATCTCAAATCTTGACGCCAAGGAAATGATGACCGCCTACGGCGAGAGGATGTTCTCAAGACTTGCGTCAATGAAACTCATAAAATTCAATCTCCCCGCTACGGGCGACCTCAGAATCAGGAGATAAGAACTTTACGCAAGTCGGGGTCGCGCACGCAAAAATAGTTCAAAAATCGAGATTTTTGACTCTTTACGCAAGTCGCGAAAGAGAACTTAAAACACCCAACTGTACTTCTAAAAGCACACAAGGTGTCTTGCGACGATTATCTGCGACTTGCTTTGCGCGAGCTCCCCGCTCGAAGTACCTTCGTACATCTTCGGGGTCGCGCACGCAAAAATAGTTCAAAAATCGAGGAGCTTTTATGGACGGCGATTTTGGCGATTATACGCTGCTTGTTGAAAAAGAAGAAATATGGGCGAGGATGCTCGCGGAAGTTCTCGAGGACAACGGAATCCCCTGCGCCATGCTGCCGATTTACGGCGCAGGCCTTTCGATGAAAGCCGGAATGCAGGATTGGTACAAAGTGTTTGTCCCAAAGGAACACCTCGAAATCGCCAAGGACCTTGTCGACGAGCTGTTCTCCGCCGGTTATACGGTGAATGACGATAATTAGCTTACATGTGTCTGTTAAACAATACAATTCACAGACGAACGCTCCGGCAGGCCGAAAGGCGGGCCGGAGCGGCATTTTTTTGCCCCAAAAACATTGAGGCAAAGCTTGAGTGGAACTTGATGACATTGGCGGCTTAGATACTTGAAAACGCGCTTAAAACGTGCTAAAATTCTCTGGTTTGAGAGATAACTCAAAAACAGTCAAATTTTTCTAATTAACGGAGGGTTTTTACATGGACAACGGGTGTCTGAAAAACGACGAAAAGTATCAGAAACTCCTTGAAGTCATTGAAGCCAACAAAAACATTCGCGGTTCCCTGATCCGTGTTCTTCACGACGCTCAGGAAATCTACGGCTATCTGCCTATCGAGGTTCAGAAAGTCGTTGCTGAGGGGCTTGGAATTCCTCTCGCCGAGGTTTACGGAGTTGTGACTTTCTACGCGCAGTTCTCAACAAAGCCGAAGGGCGAATACAAGGTTTCGGTATGTCTCGGAACGGCTTGCTATGTTAAAGGCTCTGACAAGCTTCTCGAAAAACTCGAAGAAGAACTGGGCATAAAAGTTGGTGATTGCACACAGGACGGCAAATTCTCAATCGAAGCCTGCAGATGCATCGGCGCATGCGGACTTGCCCCTGTTTTCACTATCAATTCGGATGTTTACGGAAAGAAGATTCCGGATGACATTCCCGGAATTGTTGCTAAATACAAGAATTGACGGGAGGCGCGAATATGATCACAGTACAAGAACTTAACGTTTTGAGAGAAAAGGCGCTGCCTAAAATCGCTCTCAGAAAAAAAGTATTCGCTGACAGGGTTCCCGAGCTTTCACAGAAGAAGATCGTGGAAGTGAACGAGGGCACTGAGAAGACGTACAGAGCGCACATTCTCTGCTGCGCAGGTACGGGCTGCAAATCTTCAGGTTCAGACAACCTCCGCGCGGAATTCGAAAGAGTTCTCAAAAAATATGATCTTTTTGACGAGGTTAAAATCGTTAAGACAGGCTGCTTCGGTCTTTGCGCCGAGGGCCCGATCGTTGTCATTTATCCCGAGGATGCGATGTACTGCAAGGTTTCCGTTGACGATATCGAGGAAATCGTGACAGAACACATCATGAACGGCCGCATTGTTAAGAGACTCCTCGAAAATGCAGCTGCAAGGGAAAAAGAGGGCGAGATCACAGACGAGGATCTTGAAGGCAGCACATTCTTCAAGAAGCAGATGCGTATTGCTCTTCACAACTGCGGAAGAATCAACCCCGAAGATATTGAAGAATACATTGCCGTTGACGGTTATCAGGCGCTTGCAAAAGTTGTCACAACCATGACACCCGACGACGTTATCAACGTAATGCTTGACTCAGGCCTCAGAGGCCGCGGCGGCGCAGGCTTCCCGACCGGAAGAAAGTGGCTTTTCGCAAAGAACAGTGTGTCGGACCAGAAATACGTTTGCTGCAACGCCGACGAGGGCGACCCGGGCGCATTCATGGACAGAAGCGTACTTGAAGGCGATCCGCACGAGGTTCTTGAGGCTATGGCCATCGCGGGCTACGCAATCGGCGCAAATCAGGGCTACATCTACGTAAGAGCTGAGTATCCGATCGCAGTCGAGAGACTTCAGATTGCTATCGACCAGGCCGAAAAGTACGGTATCCTCGGCGAGCACATTTTCGGAACAGATTTCTCGTTCAAGATCGACCTCCGCCTCGGTGCGGGTGCATTCGTTTGCGGCGAGGAAACAGCGCTTATGACTTCGGTTGAGGGCCACAGAGGAGAGCCGAGACCCAGACCTCCGTTCCCGGCAGTCAAGGGTCTTTTTGCAGAGCCTACGATCCTCAATAACGTTGAGACATACGCCAATGTTCCCCAGATCATCCTCAAAGGATCCGAGTGGTACAAGAACATCGGTATTCCGACCAGCACAGGCGCGAAAGTGTTTGCCGTTGGCGGTAAGATCAAGAACACGGGTCTCGTCGAAGTTCCTATGGGAACAACACTCCGCGAAGTCGTTTATGACATTGGCGGCGGCATCCCGAACGGAAAGAAATTCAAGGCAGCCCAGACAGGCGGACCTTCAGGCGGATGCATTCCGGCCTCGCTCATCGACACCCCGATCGACTATGACTCGCTCATCAAAATCGGCTCAATGATGGGATCCGGCGGACTCATCGTCATGGACGAAGACACATGTATGGTTGACATCGCCAAGTTCTTCCTCGAGTTCACAGTTGAGGAAAGCTGCGGCAAGTGCCCGCCGTGCAGAATCGGAACCAAGAGAATGTACGACATCCTCGATAAGATCACAAAAGGCCAGGGCGAGCTTAAGGATATCGACGACCTTTATGAGCTTGCCGATGCGATCAAGTCATCTGCTCTCTGCGGTCTCGGACAGACTGCTCCGAACCCGGTTCTCTCGACCCTGAGATACTTCAAGGATGAATACATTGCCCACGTTGTCGACAAGAAGTGCCCCGCAGGCGTTTGCAAAGCGCTCATGCAGTACAAAATCGACAAGGAAAAGTGCATCGGCTGCGGCAAGTGCGCAAGAAACTGCCCTGCAGACGCCATCTCAAAGACGGACTACACAGCTCCCGGACACAAACTCCCGTCGATGCAGATCGACCAGAACAAGTGCGTCAAGTGCGGCGCATGTATGAGCGGATGTAAGTTCGACGCTATTTCCAAAAAATGAGAGGTGCACGCAGATGAAAATGATTAATCTTAAAATAGACGGTACCCCGGTGACAGTTCCGGAGGGAACTACAATATTGGAAGCCGCAAGACAGGCCGGCGTCAAAATTCCGACACTCTGCTTCCTCAAAGACATCAATGAAATCGGCGCCTGCCGTATGTGCGTCGTCGAGATCAAAGGCGCAAGAGCTCTTCAGGCTGCATGTGTATATCCCGTTTCCGAAGGACTCGAGGTTATAACAAACTCCGCCAAGGTCAGAAAAGCAAGAAAGATCACCCTCGAGCTCATCCTTTCAAATCACGACAGACGCTGCCTCGAGTGCTCAAGATCCCAGAACTGCGAACTCCAGACTCTCGCAAAAGAGCTTGGCGTTAACGAGATCCGCTTCCCCGCACTCTCCGACAAGAAGCTTCTTCCCATCGACAGCATTTCTCCTTCAGTCGTCCGCGACCCGAACAAGTGTGTCCTCTGCAGAAGATGCGTCAGCGTTTGCAAAAACGTTCAGACAGTCGGCGTCATCGACACAATGGAGAGAGGCTACAGAACAGTAGTCGCTTCACCTTTCGGAAAATCGCTCTCCGAGACTCCCTGCGTTAACTGCGGCCAGTGCATCGCGGTTTGCCCGACAGGCGCTCTTACCGAAAAATCCGAGAAAAAAGAAGTTTGGAACGCAATTGCCGATCCCGACAAATACGTTGTATTCCAGACAGCTCCGGCAGTCAGATTCTCAATCGGCGAAGCATTCGGCATGCCGATCGGCTCAAGACCCACCGGAAAGATGGTCACAGCCATCAGACGCCTTGGCGTTGACAAAGTGTTCGACACAGACACAGGCGCAGACCTCACGATTATGGAAGAGGGCACAGAGCTCCTCAACAGAATCAAGAACGGCGGCAAGCTTCCGATGATCACATCCTGCAGCCCCGGCTGGATCAAATTCTGCGAGCACAACTTCCCCGACTTCCTCGACAACCTCTCGACCTGCAAATCTCCTCACGAGATGTTCGGCGCAGTCATCAAGACCTACTACGCAAAGAAGATGGACATCGATCCCGCCAAGATTTTCGTAGTATCCGTAATGCCCTGCACCGCCAAAAAGTTCGAGGCAAAGCGCGACGAGATGAAGAACTCATCCGGTTACGTTGACGTTGACGCAGTCCTCACCACAAGAGAACTCGCCGCAATGATCAAAGAGGCCGGAATCGACTTCGTAAATCTGCCCGACTCAGACTTTGACGATCCTATGGGCAATGCAACAGGCGCCGCCGTCATTTTCGGCACAACAGGCGGCGTTATGGAAGCTGCTCTCCGCACGGTTGCCGACATTCTCACCGGCAAAGAGCTCAAGGAGATTGACTACCACGCAGTCCGCGGCATCCAGGGCATCAAGACAGCTGAAGTCGAAGTTGCCGGCAAGACGATCCGCGTCGCAGTCGCAAGCGGCCTCGGCAATGCCCGCAAGCTCCTCAACTCAATCAGATCCGGCGAAGCCTCCTACGACTTCATCGAGATCATGGCCTGCCCGGGCGGCTGCGTAAACGGCGGCGGACAGGTAATCCAGCCTTCACAGGTCAGAAGCTGGGTTGACCTCAGAACCCTCAGGGCAAAAGCCACCTACGAAGAGGATGCTGCACTTCCGATCCGCAAATCTCACGAGAACCCCGTTATGAAGGTCCTCTACGACGAGTTCTACGGCGAACCCGGCAGCGAGCTTGCGCACCACGATCTGCACACTCACTACCATGAGAGGAGTAATTATTGATAGAAACTTCGTTTTTTGAAGATCAATAATTAAAATGTGAGGCGGAACGTTGAATCCTTTAAAGCGTTCCGCTTTGCATTTTTAAGGATTATCGAAAGAGGTGTTTAAAAACTAAAAAATGCATATTGCAATCATTTTGATATGTCTGGTCTTCTCGGCGCTGTTTTCGGCGTCCGAAACGGCATATTCATCTCTCAGCAAGGCGAGGCTGACCATATTGGCGAAGGAGAACCGCAAAGGCGCCAGGAGGGCGCTTAAGCTCCACGACCGTTACAACACGATCCTGACCACGATTCTGATCGGCAACAACCTTGTGAATATTATAATGGCCGCCGCGGCGACAACCATGTTTATAGAAATAATCGGCGGGTCCGGCCCTGCCGTATCCACAGCCGTAATAACGGTGCTTGTCCTTGTCTTCGGCGAAATACTTCCCAAAAGCCTTGCAAAAGACTACCCGGAGCGTTTCGCGTGTTTTATTTCATTGCCCCTTGACGCGGCGTCAAAGCTGTTTTTCCCATTGGCGTTTTTATTTGAAAAGCTTAAATCGGTCATCGCGAGGATTCTCGGCCCCAAAGAGGATACGTCTTTCACCACCGACGAGCTTCTTGTAATGTTTGAAGAGGGAGAAAAAGAAGGCGCTCTTGACGCTGACGAAAGCGAGCTGCTTTCAAACACAGTGGAGTTTCTCGACTGCCTCGTGTCCGAAGTACTGGTTCCGAGAAATCAGATCACAGCCGTGGAGGTCAGGACCCCGAGAAAGAAAATTGCCGATATTTTCGAGGAAACGGATTATTCAAGGCTCCCGGTCTATCAAAAAGACCCCGACCACATAATAGGCATTTTGCACAGGTCCGATTTTATTACGGCCGACGGTCTTTCAAAGGAACCCCTCAAAAAGCTTTGTTCAAAGCCGGTCTTCCTTTCCCTGAATACCGAAGCCGGGGACGCTCTCAAAGTGCTCCAGGAGAACAACGCCCAAATGGGTATCGTGCTCGACACCGACAAGCATTTTGCCGGCATCGTCACAATGGAGGACCTGCTTGAGGAAATCGTAGGAGAAATTGAGGACGAACACGACGCGGACGACGCCAATGCGCCCCGCAACGAATAAAAAAACAGCCAACAGAGCGCCTTGTTTTGAAAGGTCGAAGACCTGTTGGCTTTATTGCTGTCAGAGGCGGCTCGCGTAAAGAACCGTTATTATTTGCTAAAACTATAAAAGCAGAGTGTCGAGCTATTTTTGCGTGCGCGAACCCGAAAATGAGTTTCGAAGAGGAACCTTATCATGTAGGCTACTGACGTACAGGCTGCAAAGCCCGTTTGATATTAAACAACAGCAAACCCGGAGCAGTAGTTTCGTTCTGCTCCGGGTTTGTGCGCTAAAAACAAGCCGCCACTGATCGCCGCAGAATAAGGGCGTGCGAACACACTACTCTTTTTTTGTGTCAGAATGTCCTGCCTTCTTTAATGAAATCGATCAGGTTGGCGTGAATAATGCCGTTCCTTTTCTGAAGAAGGCTGTCTGTTGTAAGAAGATATTTCGGATAGTTGTCACCCGTGATACCTTCAAGCGCCCTGTACTCTCTGTCCTCGGTCTCGCGGCTCCCGAGAATCGTATATGCCACCTGAACATAGGAGTAATTCATCTCGTTGTCACGTAGGATAAAGTCGCACTCTAGCTTGCCGATCTTGCCTACGCTTATCGTATAGTCTCTGCTCGCAGCATAGGCATAAACGATATTCTCAAGGACCGGTCCGAAATTAATCCTGCTGTCCGTATTGAACGCATAATAGAACGACAGGTCGGACAGATAGTATTTCTTTTTACCGGCGAGAGATAATCTGGATTTCATATCGAATCTTTCGCACGGAATCAATACTTTTGCGCTTACCAAAGCGTTGATATACCGGTCCACGGTAGTCCTTTTTATCGGTGTGCCGTTTTTTGCCAGGTCTTCGGCAATGTTCAAAGTGTTTGTTGTGGATCCGAAGTTATTGATAACGTATTTCATAACGGTATCGAATGCGGCTCTGTTTCTGATTTTTACCCTACGCCTGACATCTTTCTCATAAATCTCGTTGATCAGGCTCTGAACATATCTCCTTTTATCGGCCTTTGAATTAAGCCGCAGAGCATACGGGAAACCGCCTTCGAGAATATAGTTTTGAAATTCGGTCATATTATCTGCAGAAAGCTGTTTCCCGAAGAACGATTTGACGGCGAGATATTCGTCAAAAGAAAGAGGAAACACGTTGAATTCAATATACCGCCCCGTCAGTTTCGTAACAAGCTCTCCGGACAAAAGATACGAATTCGACCCGGTAATAAAAATGGAAAAATCCCCTTCTTCACGCCAAGAGTTAATAATCGTTTCAAATCCTTTGACGTTCTGGACCTCGTCAATAAAGAGATATTTTTTACCTTTCGCATTGCTTTCGGCTTCGATAATGGAGTCAAGAGCATCGGGAGTTGTGATCTTGTCAAACGGTTTTTTATCGAGATTAAAATAGAGTATATTGGCTTCATCAACGCCGCTATCTAATAGTTCCGCGGCTATCAGGTTCATAATAGAAGACTTGCCGCACCTTCTCACACCGGTCAGGACTTTAATAATGTCACATTCATGATAGAAGCCCCGTATCTTTTCAAGATACTTTTCTCGCTTATATAAATCGGTTTTAATTTCAAACTTCATAAAGCACCTCCGAACGGCCTTTATTATAACTCTTAAGGGGACATTAGTCAAGTTAAGGGGACAAATTTTGCAACTTATTTAAAAATTGTCCCCTTAACGTCATCATTTTTTAATTTTAGAAATAATCGTATTAGCTCCGGCCTTTCCGTTTTCCCGTGATAATATGTTGTTGCCGGAGTGTAAACCGCGTCGAATACATAGGAAGATACATATTATGACAAGAGAGGAAAAACAAGCCGCCACTGATCGTCACAGACACCTTGTATGCTTACGGTAAGATACTTGGAATCTGTCAGATTACATGGCGGCTTGTGTAAAGAAGCGAAAATCGCGGTTTAAGAACTGTACAAGTGTACTGCGAGCGGTTTGCTCGCGCAAAGCATTTTGCCCAGTAATCCTTCCTTATATGTTTGTACGAAGTACGTTGCGGTGAGGAATTTTTGTAAGAAGTTCGTTATATTGTTAATTTGGGCAAAATGCGCAAAGCGCCGTTACCTTATTTCTACCGCTGAACATAAAAGCAGAGTAACGAGCTATTTTTGCGTGCGCGAACCCGAAGATGTATGAATATACTTCGAGGGTCCGCTCGCGCAAAGCATTTTGCCCAGTAAATATTTCCTTATCCGTT
>Ga0310786_10003489_pt1 | contig 22850 bp, 18 predicted proteins | sample AusTroGonzalo_MG_FD_203881 | JGI IMG/M metagenome (GOLD analysis project Ga0310786, IMG submission 203881) | Bovine rumen microbial communities from tropical cattle in Woodstock, Queensland, Australia - Gonzalo_03 (v2) (version 2) | ecosystem: Host-associated > Mammals > Digestive system >...
GGATACCGATACCGAGGAAGTGAACCTCGAGCTTGGGTTTGTCGGTTGCGATGAGCGGACATACCTCAAGCATGTGGCTCTGCAGGCAAGAACTGCGGTCGCCAGCGAAGTTGAGGGTGTAGTCCTCCAGGAATGAGCAGCCGGTAGGCATGCCCTGCTGGATGATGTAAAGCGTGCGATAGAGGCAAGCGGTCTTCCAGTCGCCCTCGGCACCGAAACCTATACCCTCAGCCATCAGGCGCTGTGAAGCGAGACCAGGAATCTGATCGAAGCCACAGAAGTTGGGATCGTCGATATTAGCATCGCCTAAGTCGTCAAAGTTTGTGGTAAAGGCGGTAGCACCCTCGTCCTTTAGTACGCGGCGCAAGGCAATCTCGGCCTTGGCGGCGTTCTTCACTTTCTCCCAGTAAACCTGCTCGCCGCTCTCGTCAATCTTGATAGTGTAGAGCTTCTTATACTCCTCAACGAGCTCGTCGGCTTCCTTATCGGTAACCTGCTTGAAGTACTCCATCAGTGAAGATACAGGGTAGTAGTCAACATGGTAGCCCAGACGCTGCTCGAATTCTACGCGGTCGCCATCGGTAACGGCAACATTGTTCATGTTCATACCGAACATCAGACAGCGTACGTTATGAGCGTCAGCCACACCAGCTGCTACACGGGCCCAAACGGCAATCTGCTTCTGAGCCTTCTCGTCCTTCCAGTAACCGCAAACCACCTTGCGAGCTACGCGCATGCGGGTGCAGATATGTCCGAACTCGATATCGCCATGAGCACTCTGGTTGAGGTTCATGAAGTCCATGTCGATGTCGCCCCAGGGAATCTCGGCGTTATACTGTGTGTGGAAGTGGCACAGGGGTTTTTGCAATTGCTGCAGACCCTTGATCCACATCTTAGCGGGAGAGAAGGTGTGCATCCAAGTGATGATACCTACGCACTTCTCGTCATTGTTGGCAGCGAGCATAATCTGCTCTACTTCCTTAGAACTATTGGCTGTACCTTTATACACAATCTTTACGGGGATGTTTCCGCTCTTGTTGAGGCCGTCAACCATCTCCTTTGAGTGTCCGTCAACAGCAACTACTGCGTCACCTCCGTACAGGAGCTGAGCGCCAGTTACCCACCAAATCTCGAAATTTTCAAATGCTTTCATATGTGTATCTATTTTAGTGATTAGTATTAATGCTTTTGTCCTTTTTGCCCATAATAGGCATTGGGGCCATGTTTACGCATGTAGTGCTTCTCGATAAGCAATGGATTCATTGTGAGGTTTGGATTAACCGAGAAGGCTACGAAAGCCATCTTAGCACATTGCTCCATAACCTTTGCGTTATATACGGCATTGTCGGGAGAAGTTCCCCATGAGAAAGGACCATGGTTCTTGACCAACACTGCAGGAGTGTGATCAGGGTTAATCTTGCGGATGTTCAAAATTTCATCCACAATCACATTTCCTGTCTCCAACTCGTACTGACCTTTAACCTCGCCTTCAGTCATATCGCGAGTACACGGGATATCCTTGTAGAAGTAGTCGGCATGAGTCGTACCGATATTGGGAATGTCCTTACCTGCCTGAGCGAATGCTGTGGCATAGGTGGAGTGGGTGTGAACCACACCTTGAATATTGGGGAAAGCTTTATATAAAACAAGGTGTGTCGGTGTGTCGCTCGAGGGGTTGAGGTCGCCTTCAACAACCTTGCCGCTTTCTAAATCGACAACCACCATGTCTTCTGCTTTCATTTCGTCGTAACTTACACCTGACGGCTTGATGACAACGAGGCCTTTTTCACGGTCGATACCAGAGACATTACCCCAAGTAAAGATTACTAGTCCCTGCTTTACAAGGTCTAAGTTGGCCTTAAATACTTTCTGTTTGAGTTCTTCTAACATAGTGTTTTTTATAATTTAAATTTTGAGTCTTCATCGTAGGCCTTATTATTGAAACGGTATAAGGCCGCACCACGTTTAGATGACTTCTTGTCGATAAGATTTGTCTTCTCAATGAAGTCCATTTCCTTAATACGCTTGCGAAAGTTTCGTTTATCAACTTCTTCGCCAATAACAGCTTCGTAGAGACGTTGCAGTTGGGTGAGGGTGAAGAGTTGGGGTAATAAACGAAAACTGATGGGGGCAGTCTTAATTTTTTGGCGCATAATACGTAGAGCCTGCTTTACCATTTGGTTGTGGTCTGAATATAGATTGGGTATCTCGTTGATGTCAACCCATTCCACTCCATGCTCTTGGCGCAACTTCTCATCGTAGTCCTTTACGTTAATCAATGCGTAATAGGCAATAGAGATGACACGTTCGCCTGGGTCACGGTCAATACTGCCAAAGGCTCCTACTTGTCGCATATACAGATTGTTAAGGCCTGTTAGTGTTTCCAAAGTTCGCTTGGCAGCATCATCGATGCTCTCGTCGGCAGCGACGAAGCCTCCATAGAGGCTCCACTCGCCGCGTCCGGGATCCATCTGGCGTCGGCCAATGAGTACCTTCAATTTCTGCTCATCGAAACCGAAGATGATAACATCGACCGACACCCAGACTTTCGAATGTTCAATATAGTAAGTCATTTCGCTTATTATATATTATGCATTAATGAATTATGCATTCCAAAATTGGCTTACCAGAAATAATAGTAGAAGGCTGCAGTAAAGCCCAGAATGATGATGGTGTGGATGATATCCCACTTGTTCCAGCTTGCACGTGTGGCAGCCACCTGCTCGGGCGTAGAGGTACCGAATACCAAACCCTGAATCTTTTTCTCGTCAGGTGCCTCGGTAATAAGTGATACTACAATAACAACAAGACAGCAGACCACCAACATGGCGCCGCAGAAGAACAGCCAGTTGAAGTCATAGAACACAGCCTTGAACCATGAGTCGGGAGCGTCGACAGCATTGCTGTAGTACACTTTGGCACCTAGACGGGTAAGACCGATGATGATACCAGAGAGCAATCCCCACATACCACCCTTGGCAGATGCACGCTTCCAGCAGATACCCAATAGGAAGGCAGATGCTATACCAGGAGCAAGCACAGACTGAACGTCCTGCAGGTAGTTATAGAGTACGTCGCCCACAGAGCGCATGATGGGAATCCACAGGATGCCGAGAATCACGATAACCACGGTAGCAATCTGACCGATGCGTACCAGTTGCTTCTCGGGAGTCTCGGGCTTGAGGCGCTTCCAGAAGTCAATGGTGAACAGCATGGCTGAAGAGTTAAACAGAGATGCCAGTGAAGACATCAGGGCAGCCAAGATACCGCAGACCACTAAACCCTTCACACCAGCAGGCAATAACTTGGCCACAAGGGTGGGGAAGGCAGCATCGGGAGTAGAGAGTACGAACACCTCGCCGTTGGGAAGGGTGACACCCTTGGTGCTCATGGCGAAAGCAATCATACCGGGGATGAGGAACAAGAACACGGGCAACAACTTCAGATAAGCACCGAAGATGGTACCGCGGCGAGCCTCTTTCTCGTTCTTACCAGAGAGTACACGCTGAACGATATACTGGTCGGTACACCAATACCAGAAACCAATAACTGCCGAACCGATGAGTGCACCCAGCCAAGGATAGTTTGCATCGCGATTGTCGCGAATCAGTGATGTCATCTTGTCGCCATATTCGTTAGCATCTACGGCACCGCAAATTGACATCATCTGATCCCATCCGCCGAGGGCCTTGAAGCCCAATACAAGGATGATAAGTGAACCGAGGAGCAGAATGGGAGTCTGGAGCACAGAGGTGTAGAGCACGCTCTTCATACCACCGAAGATGGTATAGAGGGCAGTGATGAGCACCAGGCCGATTGCGGCAATCCAGAAGAAGTCGATACCCCACAGCTCTTCGATGCCAAACACCTGTTGGAACACCAGGCCACCGGCATAAACGGTAACGGCAACCTTGGTGAGTACGTAAGAGATGAGTGAGATAACAGAGAGAATCGTGCGACTTTCTTTATTGAAGCGACGCTCTAGGAACTCAGGCATGGTGTAAACCATACTGCGTGTGTAGAAAGGCACGAACACCCAACCTAGGATCAGGATCATCCATCCCTGAATCTCCCAGTGGGCCATAGCCATACCAGATGAAGCGCCGGCGCCGGCGAGGCCGATGAGGTGCTCAGAACCAATGTTTGAGGCGAAGATAGATGCACCGATGGCAATCCATGTTGCATCCTTACCACCCAAGAAATAGTCAGCTGAGTTGTTGTTCTTCTGACTAACAACCCATACTACGATGCCAATCAGCGCAATTGTGAAGAGGCCGATGACAATCCAGTCTAATAATGCCATAATTCTGTAGTTTTTTTTAAGTTATTATTGTTACTTTCTGTTTTTCCACATAGCAGTCATGTCCTCCAAAGTCTTACCCTTGGTCTCGGGCACCATCTTCCATACGAAGAGGGCAGCCAGCAGACAGATGAGACCATAGAGACCATAGGTGAACCAGTGGCCGAAGTCATCGCCCTCGGTGAGGTGCATGTTGAACATGGGTACGAAGGTCGAAGAGACGATGAAGTTGAAGATCCACTGGAATGCTACGGCAATGGCCACAGCACCACCACGGATGGTGTTGGGGAAGATCTCGGCAATGAGCACCCAAGTGATGGGACCCCAAGAGAACATGAACGAGGCGGCGTAGACCATAATTGAGGCAGCGGTGACAAACTCTAGACCTGCATGGCCGAAGCTGACAGCCACACCCAGGGCACCGATAGCCATACCGATAGATCCCCAGATGAGCAGTGGCTTGCGGCCCCACTTCTCGACAGTGAAGATGGCCACGAGAGTGAAAAGGATGTTGACCACACCCATAAAGACGGTCAGCATCATGGGATCGTCCATACCCATATCGCCGAATATGCGTGGAGCATAGTAGAGTACGGCATTGATGCCAACTGCCTGCTGGAACACAGACAGCATGATGCCGACAAAAATGCAGACGAAACCATAAGTCATCAGTTTTTCAGTCTTCACCACCATGGTGTCCTTGATGTCCTGCAGAATCTGTGCTGCCTTGCTGCTACCGTTGATCTTTGAAAGGATACCAAGGGCTTTCTGATCTTGACCGATTGATACGAGATAACGTGGAGTTTCAGGTACAAAGCAGATGAGCAAGGCAAAGAGGCCTGCAGGCACTGCTTCACTACCGAACATATAGCGCCAGCCAGTGGTTACCGTCCACTGTGCTGCGGGGTTGATGGCTGCAAGGCCCTTACCCATCTCTTCAACCAGTGGCTGGATGTGGTCGCCCAGAATGAAGAAATTGACGAAGTAGACCACCAGCTGACCGAAGATGATAGCGAACTGGTTCCAAGAAACCAACATGCCACGAATGCTAGAGGGGGCCACCTCGCCGATGTACATGGGGCAGATGGCAGAAGCCAGACCTACACCGATACCGCCAATGACGCGGTAAAAGTTGAACATTATGAGTAGTGAGTAGGTGGGAGTGCCATATTCAAAGAACAGGAACTCGGGGTCCATGCTGCCCAATGCTGAGATGAAGAACAGAAGACCTGCGATGATGAGTGACTTCTTACGTCCGAGGTTGGTGGCCAGGAAACCTGAGATGGCTGAACCAATGATACAGCCAATGAGGGCGCTGGCTGAGGTGAAGCCGTGCCAACCATCGGTGTAGTCGAAGTCTGCAGCTTCCTTGAAGAAGGCCTGAAGTCCTTTTTCTGCACCAGAGATAACTGCAGTGTCATAGCCGAACAAAAGTCCGCCCAACACAGCCACCATAACAATGCTAATCAAGTAGCCTCTGCTGCCGTTTTCGTTCTGTGTCATAATTGTCGATTTTAATTATTTTGTAGAGAACTTATAAGCAGCGTGGCTGTAGTACTTCTCGCCGGGATTCAGCACGGGACTTGCCCACTCGGGATGGTTGGGGCTATCGGGGTACTTCTGACTCTCCAGACATACACTGACATGCTGAGGATAGTGTTTGCCGAGTTTGCGTACAACGTTCTCCTCGCCGTCAACACCTTGGAAGTTGCCGCTGTAGACCTGAACACCTGGTTCGTTAGTAAACATTTCCATAAAGATTCCAGTCTTGGGACTATAAAGAGAGGCGCAAACCTGTGTGTCGTCGCCATTTGTGTTTAAACACCAGTTGTGGTCATAACCGTGGGCATTCTTAATCTGATAGTATTCTGAATGGATGCTGTCGCCTACAGCATGGGGCGTACGGAAGTCCATAGGTGTGCCCTCAACAGCGAGAATCTTGCCTGTGGGCATATAACTTTCGTCGCTCTCGGTGAAGTTGTCGGCATTGACATACAGCACCTGGTCGTAGGCGGCGTTCTCCAAATCGCCTGAGAGGTTATAGTAGTTGTGGTTGGTCTGGTTGATGATTGTGGGTTTGTCGGTGGTTGCCTCCCATGTGATGTCGAGAGTGTTGCCATTGACAATCTTATAAGTAGTAGTAGCTGTTACGGTGCCGGGGAATCCGTTTTCGCCGTCCTCTGCCACGATGGTCAGTCTTAATGTCTGGTCGTCAATTTGCTCGGCCTTATAAACTTTGTTCATCCAACCTGTGTCGCCACCGCCATGTAGACAGTGATCGCGTCCGTCGTGCTTGTCGTTCTGCTTCAGTTGAATAGTGTCACCATTGAGTACAAAACGACCCATGTTGATGCGGTTGGCATAGCGTCCGACACTTGAACCGTAGTCGGTAGTCTTCTCCATGTATTGGGCGATGTTGTCGAAGCCGAGTACGACATCAATGAGTGAGTCGTTTTTGTCAGGTACCATCAACGAAACAATTCGTCCACCATAATTAGTGATACATACCTCCATGCCCTTGTCTCCCTTTAGGGTGTAGAGCTTTACGGTATCACCGTTAACAATTGTGTCAAACTTAGCTGGGTTAAGGCCCGAAGCAGTTAATTCAGATGCGGTTGGTTTGGGATCACACGACATCATCGTGAGAGCCATCAGTGCACCAAATCCAAATAGTGAAGCTTTCAATGCTTTCATTGTTTTTGATAGGTTTAAATTAAACAGTTTTAGTTATTATTTCAAAATTGGGTGTAAAGTTACAATTTTTATTTGTTATGCCCAAGATAATAGCCATCTATTTTGTTATAGGTCCCTTCTTTTAACAATTTTTTTGTCTTCCGCGGTTGATATGTGGTGTGAAATGATTAACTTTGCAGTCCATAAACAAGTATTATGAAAGAGATTAAAGTTAAAGATGTACAACTGAGCAAAGCAGCGATGGAGAGCATGGATGCATTCCTACAGGTGATTATTAATGCTATTCGTGAGGCTGTGGGTGGGGAGCCGACAGTGGAATCAATGCGAGATTTGAATGCTGACCAAATGACTCTTCTCTGTTGGGATACACTTCATCAAGAAGTCATGGACGGAGGTTTTATACAGCTGATACACAACGGGTATGGACCCTTTATCTTCAAGAATCCCTTTGCTAAGGCTTTGAATAAAATGTGGCATATGCGTGACCTGTCTAAAATGCTTTACGAGGTTCACACCTTGTGGCTCGAAAATCGCGAAGCATTAGAAGCGGAATGCTCGGACGAGGAGTTTATGGCACTCTTTGAAAAGTATCCTCAGTTTGATGATTATGATGATATGTTTGTAGAAAATGAGGAACGATGGACTGAACATATAGCTCATTATGTGGACGACAATATAGATCAATTTGTAATAATAGAGCATGAATAAACAAGAACAAGAACTCCGTAAGAAGAGTCCCATACAAATTAAAAACAGGAAAGCCTCATTTGAATACTTCTTTATAGAGGAATTTACTGCAGGAATTGTGCTTACTGGTACCGAAATTAAGTCTATTCGTGCAGGTAAGGCCTCGTTGGTGGATACCTACTGTACAATTATCCGTGGCGAACTATGGGTTAAGGGTATGTCTGTCAGTCCTTATTTTTATGGGTCGTATAATAATCATGAACAAAAGCGTGACCGCAAGTTATTGTTGACGCGACGTGAAATAGCTCGTTTGGAGAGCGCAACAAAACAGACAGGGTATACCATTGTTCCTACATTAGTTTTTATAGATGAACATGGAAGAGCGAAGATGGATATTGCTCTATGTAAAGGAAAGAAATCTTTTGATAAGCGTCAGACGTTAAAGGAGAAGGAGGATAGGCGTGAGATGGATTGCGCTATGAAAGTTTATAAATAAGAATTTGTTTCAGAGAATGAGAAAGTTTTTGTTTTTAGTAGCTGTTTCGCTGATTACAATATGTGTTGACGCACAGCAAAAAAGAGAATTCCGTGGCGCTTGGATACAATGCGTTAATGGACAGTTTCAAGGCATGGGGACCCATAAGATGCAGCAGACGTTGCTCTATCAGTTAGATGAATTACAGAAAGATGGAGTTAATGCTATTATTTTTCAGGTCCGACCAGAATGTGATGCGCTTTATCAGAGTAAAATTGAGCCTTGGAGCCGTTTCTTGACTGGTTATCAAGGTAAGGCTCCGTCGCCATATTGGGATCCTTTACAGTGGATGATTGAACAGTGTCACCAGCGTGGCATGGAGCTTCATGCATGGATTAATCCCTATCGTGCCAAAACTAAAGGTACTACTATGTTGGCTTCTACTCATGTAGGTGCAACTCATCCTGAGCGTTGCTTCTCTTATGATGACTTGCTGATTCTTAATCCTGGTATTCCTGAGAATCGTGATTATATCTGTTCGGTTGCTAAGGATATCGTGTCTCGTTATGATGTTGACGGCATTCATATGGATGACTATTTCTATCCTTATCCTGCTGCCGGGCAGGTCATCCCCGACGATCAACAGTACCGTATGTACAGCAACGGAATCAAAGATCGTGGCGACTGGCGTCGCTATAACGTGAACCTCTTTATCAAGCAGTTCTATGAGACTGTTCATGCAACAAAGCCTTGGGTGAAGGTGGGTATTTCGCCCTTTGGTATCTATCGCAATAAGAAGAGTGCTGCTATTGGCAGTAATACAAATGGTCTTCAAAACTATGATGATCTTTATGCTGATGTATTGTTGTGGATAAACAATGGATGGTTGGACTATTGTGTTCCACAAATCTATTGGGAAATTGGAAACAAAGCAGCGGATTATGATACTTTGATTCGTTGGTGGAATCAACATGCAGGTGGGCGCCCGTTATTTATTGGTGAAGATATTGAACGTACTGTAAAGAATGCTGACCCCCAGAATTCTAATCAGAATCAGCAGCCTGCTAAGCACCGCCTGCACCAGCAGATGAATAATGTACGAGGTACTGTCTTGTGGTATGCAAAGGCTGCTGTCGATAATATTGGTAACTATGCTACGATGCTGCGTAATAACTACTGGCGTTATCCCGCCTTGCAACCTCAGATGTCGTTCATTAGCACAAAGGCTCCCAAGAAGCCTCGTAAAGTGAAACCCGTGTGGACCAGCGATGGCTGTATTCTGTTCTGGACGGCTCCTAGTGGTAAGCAGTGGGACGAGGTGGCAACTCAGTATGCCGTCTATCGTTTCGAGAAAGGTGAGAAGGTGAATGTTGATGATCCTTCAAAATTGGTGGCTGTCACATCGAACACTTATCTGAAGTTGCCTTATAAGGACGGGCGTCAGAAATATACGTATGTAGTCACAGCCTTGAACCGTCTGCAGACGGAGAGTAAGGCAGCGAAGAAGACTGTGAAGTTGTAATTACCTTATATTAATCATACTATGAAAGAACAGTTATTAGATAAGGTACTGACCAAGATGGGGATTAGTGAACTTAATACCATGCAGCAGGATGCAATGAGCCATATTCTGCGTGGTCGTAACGATGTCGTTGTTCTGTCGCCTACTGGAACGGGTAAGACATTGGCTTATCTCTTGCCTTTGGTGCAGATGCTCGATGCTCAGAAAGATGCTGTTCAGGCCTTGGTTGTTGTGCCTGGGCGTGAGTTGGCTCTGCAGTCAGCTATGGTTCAGTCGTCCATGGGGTCAGGCATCCGTTCGCAGGCCTGCTATGGTGGTCGTACGGCGATGGACGAGCATAAACTGATTAAGAAGAATCATCCGCAGTTAGTTTTTGGTACACCAGGTCGCTTGAACGATCATTTGGACAAGGGAAATATTGAAGCACACCTTATTAAATATATTGTTATCGATGAGTTTGATAAATGCTTGGAGATGGGTTTTCAGGACGAAATGTCGCGTCTGCTAAGTAAGTTGCCTGTGCTGGAACGTCGTTTCTTGCTTTCGGCTACAGATACAGACATTATCCCTCGCTTCGTGGAGATGGGACGTACAGACCGCCTGGATTATCTAGTCGATGAGGAACCTTTGAACGATAGGGTGGAGGTATATAGTGTACAGAGTCCTGTGAAGGATAAACTCGACACATTGGCCCAGTTGTTGAAGTCGCTTGGTGAGGCGCAGAGCATCGTCTTCCTAAACTATCGTGACTCGGTGGAGCGTACAGACCTGTTTTTACGTAAGCAGGGCTTTGTGACTAGCGCCTTCCATGGTGGATTGGAGCAGCGTCAGCGTGAGGATGCTATCTATAAGTTCTCAAATGGCTCGGCAACGGTACTCGTTTCTACCGACCTGGCTTCTCGTGGTCTTGATATCCCTCAGATCGATAATATCATCCACTATCATCTTCCTACTAACGAAGAATCGATGGTGCATCGCATTGGTCGCACTGCCCGTTGGGATCAGATGGGTCGTACTTTCTTTCTCATGGGGCCGGAAGAGCATATTCCTGAGTTTGTAGAATCGCTGGCGCTGGTCTATGAACTCTCTACCGATAAGCCTGTTCCTCAACCTCGTATGGCAACGCTCTACATAGGTAAAGGTAAGAAGGACAAAATTTCAAAGGGTGACATTGTTGGTTTTCTCTGTAAAAAAGGTGGGCTTGAGACTGGTGATATTGGTCGAATCGATGTCTCTGACCGATATGCCTATGTCTCTGTGAAGCGTGAGAAACTTCAACAGGTTGTCCGACTGACTAGCGGAGAGAAAATTAAGGGAGTACGTACTGTGGTCGAACCAGTTCGCTGATGAGGGCAGGATAGGTCGCTAATGATAAAGAAACAGAAGTTTGAAAGGCATAATATAAACTTCGCTTATGATTGAATGTTGCTACATTGACTTGACATATTGAAAGGAAAAACATCCTTTTTAATTAATTTTTGCCAAAATATTTGTCCAATTCAAATAAAAAGTGTAATTTCGCACGCAAATTTAGGAATCAGTATAAAACCAATAAAACAATTCTAAAAAAATTATGAAGAAGTACAACTTTAATGCCGGTCCTTCAATGCTTCCTCGTGAGGTCATTGAGGCAACCGCCAAACAGTGTCTTGATTTCAATGGTTCTGGTCTTTCTCTTATGGAAATCAGCCATCGTGCTAAGGACTTCCAGCCTGTTGTTGATGAGGCTGTAGCACTCGTAAAGGAATTACTTGATGTTCCTGAGGGTTACTCCGTTATCTTCCTTGGCGGCGGCGCCTCACTGGAGTTCTGCATGATTCCTTATAACTTCCTCGTAAAAAAGGCTGCTTACCTGAATACTGGTGTTTGGGCAAAGAAGGCTATGAAGGAAGCTAAACTTTTCGGCGAGGTAGTAGAAGTGGCTTCTTCTGCAGATGCTAACTACACCTTTATCCCTAAGGACTTTACTGTTCCTGCTGATGCTGACTACCTCCACATCACAACCAACAATACAATCTATGGTACTGAGCTCCGTAAAGACCTCGATGTCAACGTACCTCTGATTGCTGATATGTCATCTGACTTCATGAGTCGTCCGGTTGACGTAAGCAAGTACAACGCTATCTATGCCGGCGCTCAAAAGAACCTGTCAATGGCTGGTGTGACTATCATTATCGTGAAGGATGACGCTCTGGGTAAGGCTCCCCGTGAGATTCCTACCATGCTCGACTATCGTACACACGTATCTAAGGGCTCTATGTTCAATACTCCTCCTGTGGTGCCCATCTACTGTGCTCTTGAGAACCTGCGCTGGGTTAAGAAGCAGGGTGGCGTAGAGGCTATGGATAAGCTGGCTAAGCAGCGTGCCGAGATTGTTTACGGTGAGATCGACCGCAACAAGTTGTTCGTTGGTACTGCTAAGGAAGAGGACCGTTCTCTGATGAACCTCTGCTTCGTAATGGCTCCCGAGTACAAGGAACTGGAGAAGGAATTCCTCGATTTCGCCGTATCAAAGGGTATGGTTGGCGTTAAAGGTCACCGCGATGTAGGTGGTTTCCGTGCATCTTGCTACAACGCCCAGACTATCGAGGGCTGCAACGCTCTGGTAGCTTGCATGAAGGAGTTCGAAGCTAATCATTAATAATAAGGTATTATGAAAGTATTAGTTGCAACAGAGAAGCCATTTGCAGCAGCAGCTGTCAATGGTATCAAGGCAGAGATTGAGGCAGCCGGCAATGAGTTGGTACTGCTCGAGAAATATACAGAGAAGGCTCAGTTCCTGGCAGCAGTTGCCGATGCTGACGCGCTGATTATCCGTAGTGATAAGGTTGACGCTGAGGTACTTGACGCTGCTAAGAATTTGAAGATTGTTGTTCGTGCCGGTGCTGGTTACGACAACATCGACCTGGCTGCAGCCACAGCTCACAATGTAGTAGCTGAGAATACTCCTGGTCAGAACTCAAACGCTGTAGCCGAGTTGGTATTCGGTCTGCTGGTTATGGCTGTTCGTGGTTTCTACAATGGTAAGAGCGGTAGCGAGCTGCTTGGCAAGAAGCTGGGTATCCTGGCTTTCGGTAATGTAGGTCGCAACGTAGCTCGTATCGCTAAGGGCTTCGGTATGGAGGTTTATGCTTACGATGCATTCTGCCCAGCAGAGGTTATCGAGAAGGCTGGCGTTCACGCTGTAGCTAATCAGGACGCTTTGTTCGAGACTTGCGATGTGGTATCTCTGCACATTCCTGCAACACCTGAGACCAAGCAGAGCATCAATGCTGCTCTGGTAGGCAAGATGAAGAAGGGTGGCGTGTTGGTTAATACAGCCCGTAAGGAGGTTATCAACGAGCCTGAGTTGATTAAGCTGATGGCTGAGCGTGAGGACCTGAAGTTTGTTACCGACATCATGCCAGATGCTAACGACGAGTTCGCTAAGTTCGAGGGCCGCTACTTCTCAACTCCAAAGAAGATGGGTGCTCAGACGGCCGAGGCTAACATCAATGCTGGTATCGCTGCTGCTAAGCAGATTAATGCATTCTTCAAGGACGGAGATACAAAGTTCCAAGTAAACAAGTAATATTGCAAACATATGGTGCACAGGAGGGTTTTGCCCTACTTGTGCACTATTGTGTTTTAAAAGTTATACAAATTAATCATGGCTATTATTAAACCATTCAAGGGCGTTCGCCCCCCAAAAGACCTTGTAGAGCAGGTAGAGAGCCGTCCATACGATGTGCTTGACAGCGAAGAGGCGAGGGCAGAGGCTGGTGATAACGAGAAGAGCCTCTATCACATTATCAAACCAGAGATTGACTTCCCCGTAGGCACATCAGAGTATGATCCTCGTGTGTATGAGAAGGCTGCCGAGAACTTCCAGAAGTTCCAGGATAAGGGCTGGCTTGTGCAGGATGCCGACGAGCATTACTACATCTACGCACAGACCATGAACGGCAAAACTCAGTATGGATTGGTGGTTGGCGCTTATGTAGATGACTACATGAAGGGTAACATCAAGAAACATGAACTGACGCGCCGCGATAAGGAAGAGGATCGCATGAAGCATGTGCGTGTAAACAATGCTAACATTGAGCCAGTATTCTTTGCTTATCCTGATAACGCTGTACTGAACGAGCTGATTATGCGTTATGCTGCTACTGAGCCCGAGTACGATTTCGTAGCGCCTATCGATGGCTTCCGTCATCAGTTCTGGGTCATTAGCGATGCTAAGGATATGCAGGTTGTCACTGAGCAGTTTGCCCAAATGCCATCGCTGTATATCGCCGATGGTCACCACCGTTCGGCTGCAGCAGCTCTGGTTGGTGCCGAAAAGCAGAAGCAGAATCCTAACCACAACGGTACCGAGGAGTACAACTATTTTATGGCCGTTTGCTTCCAGGCATCGCAGCTCACCATCCTTGATTACAACCGTGTAGTAAAGGATCTGAACGGCATGTCGTCGGAAGAGTTCTTGGCTGCCCTGCAGGTAAACTTCGAGGTTGAGGATAAGGGTACTGAGATTTACAAGCCACAGCAGTTGCATGAGTTCTCACTCTATCTCGATCAGCACTGGTATAGTCTGAAGGCAAAGGAAGGTACTTACGACAATACCGATCCTATCGGTGTTCTCGATGTAGATATTTCTAGTCGACTGATTTTGGATGAGATCCTGAATATTGGTGATCTGCGTTCATCGCAGCGTATCGACTTTGTAGGTGGCCTGCGTGGACTTGGTGAGTTGAAACGTCGTGTTGACTCAGGTGAGATGCGTGCTGCATTGGCTCTGTATCCTGTATCTATGCAGCAGATTATGGATATCGCTGATAGCGGTAAGATAATGCCTCCAAAGGCTACATGGTTCGAACCGAAATTACGTTCTGGACTGGTGATTCATAAGTTGTCTTAAATCAATGACTGACGAATTTAAAACAATAAAAAATAGCAGCGAGGGATTTTACTCTGAAAAACGGAGTAAATTCCTCGCTTTTGCACATCACGTAGAGTCTGTTGAAGAAATTAAGGAAATTCTTGTCAGGTATCGTAAGAAATATTATGATGCACGCCATGTCTGCTATGCATATATGTTGGGTGCAACAAGGGAAGACTTTCGTGCAAATGATGATGGAGAACCTTCTTCAACAGCAGGTAAACCGATTCTAGGACAGATTAATTCAAATGAACTTACAGATATTTTGATTGTAGTAGTCCGCTATTATGGCGGTGTCAATTTGGGCACAAGTGGACTAATTGTTGCCTATCGAGAGGCTGCTGCTGATGCAATTAATCATGCAGAGATAGAAGTACGTTCTGTGGAAGAATTGATTACTTATGATTTTCCTTATGTGATGATGAACGATGTTATGCGTATTGTGAAGGATATGCAACCCCGCATCGTTTCGCAAGATTACGATAATACTTGTCGTATTGTCCTTGCTATTCGTCAGGGAGATGCTGAACAATTGCGTGAACGTTTATCAAAACTTAGTTTTGAGTGAACAATATGTCTTAATAACGAATAATTGTTACTCAAAACTAAATTTATTATCCCTTATATATTTTTTTTATTCTTCCATTAGTTTGCGATAGCGTGCACGCTTGGGCTCGTCAAGACCAAGTCTCATAGCTTTGTTCGCTTCATATTCGCTAAAGTTTCCTTCAAAATAAAAAACATTTCCTTCACCCTCGAATGCTAGGATGTGAGTGCATATGCGATCCAAGAACCAACGGTCGTGACTGATTACGACAGCACAACCAGCAAAGGCTTCCAGGCCTTCCTCAAGGGCTCGCAAAGTATTTACGTCAATATCGTTAGTTGGCTCGTCGAGTAATAGTACGTTTCCCTCTTGTTTTAATGCTATGGCCAAGTGAAGGCGATTGCGCTCGCCACCTGAAAGAACTCCGCATTTCTTCTCTTGATCTGCGCCGGTAAAGTTGAATCTGCTGAGATATGCACGTACATTGACGTCTTTGCCCCCCATACGAATAGAGTCATTGCCTTGACTTACAACTTCGTAGACAGATTTCGAAGGGTCGATATCTTTGTGCTGTTGGTCAACATATGATAGTTTTACAGTTTCGCCTACGCTAAACAAACCGGCATCAGCTTGTTCCAATCCCATAATGAGTCTGAATAATGTCGTTTTTCCAGCACCGTTTGGTCCTATGACGCCAACAATTCCGTTTGGTGGTAGTACGAAGTTTAAGTCTTTGAACAGGTCTTTTTCTGGGAAGGACTTAGCGACGTGCTCCGCTTCAATAACCTTGTTTCCTAAGCGTGGGCCATTGGGAATAAAGATTTCTAATTTTTCTTCTTTTTGCTTCTGTTCCTCGTTTAACATTGATTCGTATGAGTTCAAGCGGGCCTTACCCTTAGCATGGCGGGCTTTTGGGGCCATACGCACCCATTCCAATTCTCGTTCAAGGGTTTTGCGTCTTTTTGATGCTTGCTTTTCCTCTTGGGCCAATCGTTGACTTTTCTGCTCAAGCCAACTTGAGTAGTTGCCCTTCCAAGGAATACCTTCACCGCGATCCAATTCCAAAATCCATTCTGCTACATCGTCGAGGAAATAGCGATCATGGGTGACGGCAATAACGGTTCCTTCATATTGTTGTAGATGTTGCTCAAGCCAGTCTATTGATTCCGCATCCAAGTGGTTTGTGGGCTCATCAAGCAACAGTACATCAGGTTTCTGTAGAAGCAGGCGGCATAATGCTACGCGACGTCGTTCTCCACCAGAAAGGTTCTTTACGCTCCAATCGCTAGGAGGGCAGTTTAATGCAGCCATTGCACGTTCCAGCTTTGAATCCATATTCCATGCATCTGTTGCGTCTATAATATCTTGCAGTTCTGCTTGACGTTGCATTAACTTGTCCATCATGTCGGGATTTTCGTAGTACTCGGGTAAACCGAATTTGATGTTGATGTCGTCGTATTCTGCAAGTGCATCATATACATGTTGTACACCTTCCATAACGTTCTCCTTTACGGTTTTGTCTTCGTTTAAAGGAGGTTCCTGTGGTAGATATCCAACAGAATAGCCAGGGCTCCAAACGACATCTCCTTGATATTGTTGGTCTAATCCGGCAATAATTTTCATAAGAGTTGATTTGCCTGCACCATTAAGACCAATGATACCAATCTTTGCTCCATAGAAAAAACTCAGATAGATGTTTTTTAAAACTTGTTTTTGGTTTTGCTGGATGGTTTTACTTACTCCAACCATCGAGAAAATCACTTTCTTGTCGTCTACTGTTGCCATAATACTTTAATTGTTTGTTGCAAAGATAACTTTTTTTCTTTAATTTTCCAACTGTTTTATTGAAAAGATGCATATACTTCGCAACTAAAAAAGGAAACCGAATTTTCGGTTTCCTTCATATTCTTGCGGAAGGTGAGGGATTCAAACCCCCGATACCCATAAGGGTATACCGGATTTCGAGTCCAGCGCGATCGATCACTCTGCCAACCTTCCTTTTTTGAAAACTGGAACCCCATCAATGATGAGATTCCAGCAGTTGTTTTTGAGGTGCCTGGCGGATTCGAACCGCCGTAGACGGTTTTGCAGACCGTTGACTAAGCCACTCATCCAAGGCACCCTTTTCGGTTTGCGGATGCAAAGGTACTACTATTTTTTTGTTTAACCAAATTTTTATTGGACTTTTTGCTTGTGCAGTGTTGATTTTCTCCATTTTTTCTTTTTAACTCCTTTAATGCGCATCCTTGACACGAGACACATGGGTCGTTGGACGCATTCCTGAGTTGAAAAATGCGCTTACAGATGTAAACTAATGAGAGTGTAATAGTTATAGCAACAATTACTGCTTGCATTTAAATAAAAGAATATTTAATCACCTTATTATTATATTATAGGATTGTCCTTGAATACTTAGGTGATGATTTTGTCGATAATGCTGCTGATGGCGTTTGCCATAGGATTGGGTAGGGCAGGATCTTCTGTGGCCTCAGGATTGATAATAGCTTTTAGACCAAGTGGCTTGATGCTAATGTTTATCTCTGTATCCATGTTGATTGGGTCGCCATCAAAGTGTACTGCACCAGGATGCTCACGATGAATATGAATACTTCGAGCTTGGAACGTTTTAATATGAGAGTTGCTGCTGAGTGTTTTGGCAAATAGATCCATGGCAATTTTGGGTGCCTCTATAACGTTAAAGGGCTCCATGATAATGATGTCCATTACTCCATCTTGCATGGAGGCACCAGGAGCAATATATGCGTTGTTGCCATATTGTGCCGCATTGGCGCAGGTGATGAGAAATGCCTTATACTTGTTCTTGCCTGTTTCGTCCTCGATGGTATATGTGTCTGGTTCGTACTTAAGACCCTCCTTAAGTACGTTTTCAACATATGTAACAAGTCCACGCTTGCCGGCTTCGGCAAATTTTAGCGACACAAAGGCATCAAATCCCATACCGCAGGTGCAAAAGAATGGCTTCTCGTTGATGACGCCATAGTCGAAGAAAGCTGTTTGACCTTGATTGATAATGTCAATAGCTCCTTTCATATTCATAGGAAGGCATAGGTGTCGAGCTAATCCGTTTCCAGATCCACAGGGGATGATGCCTAATGCAACCTGACTGTGTACTAAAGAACGAGCTACTTCGTTGACCGTTCCATCACCACCTACTGCTACGCAGATATCTACGCCTTCAGAAATGCATTGATTGGCTATTTCTGCGGCATGACCTGCATACTCTGTTGTGACAATTCGGCATATGTATTTACTTGCATCTATTCGTTGGTCAATAAGTTGAGGTAATTCATCCTTTGACTTTGTCCCGGAGATGGGGTTTACGATAAATGTGATTTTCTTTTTCTCGTTTTCCATAGTGCAAATGTACATAATTTAGTTCAAATAACGTGATGTGGTACAATAAAATTGCAAAAATCAAACATTTATTATAAAAAATGTGCACGTTTTACGGATTTTTGTGTAACTTTGCAGCCTGAAATAAAAGAAACCTATAAAAACAAATATGGGACAACTACAAGATAGATACAAATCGTATCGAATTCCGCAGGAGTTTATGGAGAAAGGAGTATATCCTTATTTCCGTGAGATTACTGGTAAACAAGGAACGGAAGTTGAGATGGGCGGTCATAAGGTTCTGATGTTTGGCTCTAATGCCTATACGGGTCTGACAGGTGATCAGCGCATCATTGATAAAGCAAAGGCAGCACTTGATAAATATGGTTCAGGTTGTGCAGGCAGCCGTTTCCTTAATGGTACATTAGATATTCATGTACAGTTAGAGAAAGAGATTGCAAAATTTATTGGTAAGGATGATTGCCTTTGCCTGTCAACAGGTTTTAGTGTCAATCAGGGCGTAATTCCAGCCTTGCTGAGTAAAGATGACTATGTCATCTGCGATGATCGAGACCATGCAAGTATTGTTGATGGTCGAAGATTGGCTTTCGCTAAGCAATTGCACTACAAGCACAACGATATGGCTGACTTGGAGCGTGTGCTTCAGAAGTTGCCTCAAGAGGCAGTAAAACTGATCGTTGTTGATGGCGTTTTCTCTATGGAGGGCGATTTGGCCAAGTTGCCTGAGATTATTCAGTTAAAGCATAAGTACAATTGCTCTGTGATGGTTGATGAAGCTCATGGAGTTGGCGTGTTTGGACATCAGGGTCGTGGCGTTTGTGATCATTTCGGTTTGACTGATGAAGTCGATTTGATTATGGGCACATTCTCTAAGTCTTTAGCAAGTATTGGTGGTTTTATCTGCTCTGATAAGGATACAATTAATTTCCTGCGCCATACATGTCGTACATACATCTTCTCTGCTTCAAACACACCGGCAGCAACTGCTGCTGCTATGGAGGCTTTGCACATTATCCAGCAGGAGCCTGAACGTATTGAGAAACTGTGGAATGTAACTCGCTATGCATTGAAGCGTTTCCGTGAGGAAGGCTTTGAGATTGGTGAGACGGAGAGTCCTATTATTCCTCTTTATGTGCGCGATGCTGAGAAAACATTCCTTGTGACAGCCCTTGCATTTAATAACGGTGTGTTTATTAATCCCGTTATACCTCCTGCATGTGCTCCTCAGGACACATTGGTTCGCTATGCGTTGATGGCTACTCATACAGAGGAGCAGGTGGAACGCTCAGTGAAAATCCTGAAAAAAATCTTTATTGAGCAAGGAATTATCAAATAATTGCGAAAAAATTTGTGTGGGTGCAAAAAAATTAGTACCTTTGCACCCGCAAAATCGAGGTGTAGCGCAGTTGGTAGCGTTCCTGGTTTGGGACCAGGCTGTCGCAGGTTCGAGTCCTGTCACCTCGACTAAGTATTGGGAGTCTTAGAAATAAGACTCCCAATTTTTGTTTAGATGCATTTTTTTATCCAAAAAATTTGTACGTTATCACTTTTTTTCTTATCTTTGCTCCCAGTAAATCGCCTTAATGATATGAAGAGACCTAAGAATTTTTTATTATTTCTATTATTGCTATTGACTGTTTTGCAAGCCAATGGAATGCGAAATAGGGTCTATCAGGTGATTAATGCGTCTAATGGATTAGCCGATAATAGTGCACAGATAGTTGTGTGCACACGTTCTGGTCGTATGATTATTGCGACTTTGGGTAATCTTAATTTTTATGATGGTGTTACCTTCTCGCACATTAGTACGCGTAGCGATTATCAATATCCATTATCTGCTTACAAAGGTAATTATCATCTTTATTTTGATTTAAATCATCATGTTTGGCTAAAGGATACACATAAGGTGTCGTGTGTTGACATGATGACAGAGCAGTTCGTGGCTAATGTCGATAGCGTTATCAAGACCATTGGATGTAAAGAACCCATAATGGATCTCTTTACAGATAGTGAAGGGTTCCTATGGATGTTAACGAAAAAAGGATTGTATAGTGAAAAGTTTGATAAGTTCTTTAGTGTCTTGCCACATCGTAACTTGCAGGATCTTGATGTATTCGACAATGTGTTGTTGACCTTCTATGATAATGGTGAGGAAATTGGCCAGAACTTACAGACTGGTAATATTGTTCATCGTACTCGAGCCTATGGTGAAGAAAAGGCGTCTGCATATTGTAATACATCGGCTTTGCTTCGATATGAAAATGGATTTTTCCAGGTTAGAAATGGTGAATCGCATTCTATTGTTCTTTGGTTTAATGTGAAAGACCGTCAGTGGTCAGTTATTGATGAGTTCCCATATCATATTAATAATATTGCGCAATATGATGGAAAGATTTATATGCCGTCGGAACTTGGTTTCTTGGTATATGATCTTGGTACTAACGTAATGGATTGGATAAAAAGCTTAACCTTAGAGGGAGGGCTGGAGATAGAAACCGATTGTAATATGCTATCCTTTGATATGCAGGGTGGCATATGGATTGGTACGGAGACTCGTGGCGTTCTTTACGGACGTCCAACAAATGCTGCATTCAGATTGTATCCAAGGAGTAATCCTAAATCACGCGAATTGGTGGCGTTAATGTCTGGATTAACTCAGAATATTTCGGAGTATCAAGGACAAAGAGCAAACTGTCAGTATGTGGATAGCCGTGGGTGGAAATGGATTGGTACAATAACAGGACTCTATTTGTATAAGTCTGAACATTCCTCACCCATTTCTTTCTCTAAGACTGATGGACTTAATAACATGGTTATTCATGCTATTGTTGAGGACAGAAATCACAATATCTGGTTGTCCACGTCTAATGGTATCTCGTGTATCATGTTTAGTTCGGACAATGATGTTATCTTTATTAATAATTTCGGACGTGGTGATGGTGTTCCCATTGAATCTTTCCAGAATAATAAAGCCATGCTCTTGGACAATGGTCATATCATAATGCAGGCCATTGACCATGTTGTAGAGTTTAGTCCAGAGGACCTTTATGAGGTCAGCACGCCTCACCCATATAAATTCTATCCTAAGTTGATTCAGTTGCTGGTTAACGGAAACTATGTCCAACCTGGTGTTGCTGTGGATGGAAATGTAATTGTTGATAGGCCGTTAACAGGTGTTAAGGATATTAGTTTGAATAGCTATCAGACGACTGTCTCGCTGACTTTCTCAGCACTCAACTATTATCGTCCGCTTCAAACATATTATCGTGTCAGGGTAAAGGGACTGGAAGCTTATGAGGACTGGCAAGTTTACTCCTATTTTAATAGTGGAGGAAAAGTTGATGGCAGGGGATTGTTGCACTTGCCTCTTGTAGGACTGGAGCCTGGAGATTACGTTATTGAAATGCAGGCATCAATGTTTCCAAACCAATGGGACGGAACTCCGTTTGAGTGGTATATTCATGTGAATGAACCATGGTGGCGTACTACTGGTATTTTCTGGGGTGTTGGCATCATATTTTTTGTGCTACTTGTTGTAAACTTAGTTGTTTATATGCGTAACGAACGCCTTCGCTTGCATCGTAATCATGAAGAAGGTGACATTATTCGTAAGATACGTCAGTTTGTGCTGCGTTGTGATACCTCTACAAATGAGGTGCTTATGCCTACTTTGGATGAATTTCATCTGTCGCCGGATGATGAAAACACAAAATTGAGTCCAGAGTTCATTAATACGATGATGGCGTTAATTCCGTTTGTTCGTGATCATATCCGAGGCGAATTGAGTATGAGTCAATTGGGAAATGTTGCTCATAAAGATGTGGTGAGCCTGTACCGCATTATTATGGCGGATATATACAAGAGTCCTCGAAAACTTGAACTGATTATTCGCTTGCAGCGTGGTGCGGAGTTGCTTAAGAATACGGATAAGTCTGTCGAGACGATTGCAAATGAATGTGGTTTCTATACTCCAAATTATTTCATGGGATCCTTCTTCCATCACTACAAGATGACGCCTAATGAATATAGGGCTAGTTTGCATTGAGGGTCATGGCTTGAACGTGATTTCATTAAAACCAACGAGTCGCCAATTACGATCTGTAATTCCTTTGTAATATACAAGCGCTTGGTATTTGTTCTCTGTTTGGAAGAACGACCCTTCTTCTGGTAGCGAGTGTGTGGTTCCGTCCATATCAGTCATTATCAACTGATAGTTGTAATACCCAAGTTTTTGAAGTACGGTCAGTTCGTACGCTTTCTTTTCTTCATCATACGTCATTCTGTAGTTCTCGGGCGCTTCTGTAGTCCATTGCCCGTTTACCACTACGTGGG
>Ga0310786_10003490_pt1 | contig 22846 bp, 11 predicted proteins | sample AusTroGonzalo_MG_FD_203881 | JGI IMG/M metagenome (GOLD analysis project Ga0310786, IMG submission 203881) | Bovine rumen microbial communities from tropical cattle in Woodstock, Queensland, Australia - Gonzalo_03 (v2) (version 2) | ecosystem: Host-associated > Mammals > Digestive system >...
AATCAATAATAGATTTACCTTCAACTTTATCTACCTTTTCATCAAGTAATTCAGCAAGGGTATTATCTTGAATAAGACCACCAAGAAAAGTTACGATGTTCTCATACTCATCAAGTGAGAGTTCTGAAATCTTCTCGTTTACATAGTCAATAATTTGTTGTGGAACACCAGCACCCCAGTAAATAGAACCATCAGTTTTGATTGCCCAAAGGATTCTATCATCGTTATCCGTATAAACTTTAATAAACTCACGACTCTCTACATATACCCCCTCATCACAGACAGCCCACTGTGTAGTATCAGTAGTAAAGTTCTGAGCCATACATCTGGCTTGTATATACTTATTGTCAGAACTACATACGAACTTAATGCTCATTCCGCCCTTGCGGACTGCTACTGGAATAAGTGCAGATAAGTTTGCATCTGACAGCAAGGCTGACAATGAGGCAAAGGTTGCTCCACTGTTATGAGCCGTGACATCATAGACTGCTCCTAAAGCAAGTTCTTCGGCTACGCCGCCACTCTCTGCAAGATTTTTGCTGCCTGGTATTGGCTTAGTGTCAACGCCTTGCCAATTAACGATGGTTGCAAAGCCCGCGGATATTGAAGTTCCCATGTAGCGCCACTGAACGTATGCGCACGAGGCAAGGGCGTTCTTGCTGATTGTCCAAATAGTATATGTCGGCGTTGATTCTCCGTCGCTCAGGTAATAGACTACCGATGTCGTGGTTGGGAGCGTTGCAAAGGCGGAGAGGTCGGCTGCTGTGTAGGTGCTGCCGTTGCCGATGCCTGGGTCGGAGTTAATGGAAGTTCCGCCAGACGGCGCACTGGAGCTTGTCGTTTTAACAACGGTGTATAGCTGCTGAATGAACTTCACACTCATACCACCACTGCGAACAGAGGATGGGACGTTTGCACCGCCTGTTCCGAGTGCTGCGTAAATGTCGTTGTATATTGCGGGGATGCCGCTTTCTGCATTGGCTTCGCTGATGTCGTATATCAGCCCCGCATCTTGTGTGTCAATATAATCCTTAACACCTTGCAACATTTCTTGTGTATTCATAAATCAAGTTCTTATTAGTTAAAAATTTCATTAAATTGTTCTTTTGTTATTTCATCGAGTTTGCTGTTGATAGTGCCAATGGCCTGTTCATACGCCTCGTGGTCGGTCGTGGCTGTGCCGTGGTCTGACACCGCTTGCGTATGGTCATTGCCAGCCGTCGTATGGTCAGTTCCAGCCGTTGTATGGTCAGAGGAAGCAAGCGTATGGTCAGCCGATGCCGTCGAGTGGTCTGTGCCAGCCTGCGTGTGGTCGCCAGCAGCCGTGGTGTGATCGGCAACAGCTGTGCCGTGATCAGTGGCAGCCGTAACTACACGAACCTGCTCCGCCTCCACTCGCAGAGCTTCGGCTGCTTCGATATTCTGCTCCAGTGCGGCCACCTTGGCAGCAGCATCGGTTGCAGGCTTCTGCAGTTCTTCGATTTCTTCGGGCGTAAAGTCCTCATAGGTGAATGGGTCGCCTTTGTCGCCCTTGGCAAAGAAGAAGACGGCGGCGCGGGCTGTCACGGGCTGGTCCTTGAACTCGTCCCATTCTTTGAGTACGCTGTTGTTCTTCTCCGTGACGACAATCTGATGGTCCCAGAAGGAACGCAGTCGTGTCTCACCGTTAGCACCGACGACCGTTATCTGCACGCCATACAAGCCCTTGGGTAGCGTGCCGTTGTCAGTCAGTATGAGCAGATGTCCGTCCACCTCCGGCGTATAGATGAAAGGTCGGTAGGCACCAGTGAGCGTCACCTTCACCACATCGCCCTCTGCCGGGTAGAAGTCCTCGGTATAGGGGTCGCCCTCCACGGGAATCACCTCCTGTTCCATCGGGATGATGACGCTCTGTCGGTTGCCCATCACCCAAATGATTTTCTCGTTGTCTTGATTCTGTGTTGCCATATTTAGTTTCGTTTATGTTTCCAGTTGTTTACTCACTGCTATCATTTGGATAGAAAATGGCATTGAACTCCGTCTGCGTGATGGCATCCATCTTGTCAGGAAATGCCACGGCTGGGTCAATCTTGCTGGCGACCACTGCGGCGAGGTTGGCTACGCTAATCTGCACATAGCCTTGGGCCATTCCTTGCGAGCGCTGGATGAACGGCATGGTGGTGTCGTCGTCGGTAATGGTCTCGACGGTGGGAACCTCTGCTTGGTTCTCCACCGATGCGCCGACCTCGCTGAGCACTTCGAGGACTATCTGCCTGACTTCTTCTTGCTGTTCCTGTGTCATAGTATTTCCTTTATTTTTTATCTTTTTCCGTTGATGTCCCAAAACCTCTCTAAAACCTTCTATACTATAGAAGCATCATGCTTGTATATCATAGAAGCTACTGCCTTTTATACTATAGAAGTTTTTTTCGTCTCTTTTTGTTTGCAAATTTAGCACATCGCAGGATTATTGTTCGGACATAGATTACAGCCCATCAACACGCCAATGGATTCTGATGAGAATTTTTGTTCTTCTACTGTCGTTGGAAATGTTGCCATAGATATAATCATTTATTGTTTAACAAATCAAGCCTCCAGGAGTTTCCTCCCAATAAACTATCTCTGAATTATAAGTACCTCCCGCTAAAGTCAACACGTCATATCCGAGTTTGCAGTCAAACGATGAACAATAATTATTGCCTATCATTGTAGTAGTAGTCTGACCATTACTTCCTATCTTTATTATGAGATTTATCGTGCTTCCAGTCTTGTTATAGATAGTAATTCTTGTACCTATGTACTCTCTGACTTTATCTGCGTCTTCATCAGTCACTCCGCTACCGCTCCTTGAAGGCGAATAATACCAGCAAAGCAGTGGGAAGTCTATGTCAATTTGGTTTTGAGTAGCCTGTATTTCAATAAGACTTCCACACTTGTCAAAATCAACCCTTGTGGTTGTTCCTCCTCCTGGGGCAGTAACCGTTCTCGTATATTTCTCAAAGTTGTCATCGGTAATAACAACTTTTCTGCTTTTCACAAATCCTCTAAATATGCCTTCATTGGCTTCTATCTTCCCTTTGAACGAAGCATTTCCGCTGCTTTGTAAATTGCCGTCTTGGTCAATAGAAAAAGTTGTTACGTCAGAACTGTTCTTAATCGTAAATGTGTCTGCCGTAGCCCTGATGACCCCTTGCGTTACGTCCCCTTCTTGGTTGGTGGTCAGTTCTATGCCAGCTTTCTTCACGGAGTTGACCAGTACGCTCATGTCGATGGTGCGGGAAGTCTGCTGGATGATTGTCTTGTAGTCGGTTCGCTCGTAGGAGGTGATGTAGCCCTTCTCCAACTTCAAGCCGCAGACGCTAAAGGTGCAGTTCGATGGCAGGTTGTCCTCGGTGCTGATGCGTATGCCAATGGCTGTGGCATTGGTGACGGTGCTCTGCGCGTAAAAGTGAACGTAATACTTCTTCCAATCGGTGCCAAGCGTTATCTTGGTCATGCCGCTCGTTGCGGTGCTTGCCGACTGGTTGTATTCCAACTCGCTGTTTTCCTCATAGACAGAGCCGTCCGTGTTGCCGCACGACAAAGCGCATCGCATCTTGGCGGCGGCTGATGCCTTAGCCCAAAAGCTCAGTGTGTAGGGCGTTTTGGCGGTGACTTCCAAGTTGCTTGCCGACAGCTCCATAATGCGATAGTCGCCAGATACCGTGCCGTTGCTGCTCGTCAGCGGTTCTGCGTTCTGATAGACAGCCATACCGTTCCATGTGCTTCCGGTCGGAGCAAAACCGCCCGTTGACGGGTCGGCAGTCCACTTGGCGGTGTCATCCAATGCCACGTCGCTTGTGTCCACCACATACTCATGGTCGTGCTGTGAAGCGTACTTATCGTCATTGTCGCAGATGCCGAATGTCGAGGACGGGATGGCGGCCCGCTCTATCTGCAGGCAGCGAATAAACACATGCGTCGATGTGCTTTCGGTGTCGCTCTCCACATCCATGAAGCCGTTCCATGTCCCGCCTACATAGCTATCAAATGTGGATGGCATTTTTGCTTTCGTCAGCGCATAGACAGCACACACTTTCGTCCAATCGCTTGCATTCGGAGTATATTTCCCGTTGGCATCCAGTCCGCTGATTACCCTGAAAGGCTTCTGGTCGCACAGCTCCACTTTGAATTTCTCGCCTTCGGTTACTGCTGAGACTTTCATCTCGCAAGTCAGCACATACAAGCCCTCAATGCCATTGAAACCGATGTTCTGGATGCGTCCACGGATGGCATTATTACCACCACTGCTGTACTGATGATACACCTCAAAGCCATAGTCCTGGATATAAGGCAGCACAGGCCAAGTGGTATCGACGAACTTGATGCCCTTTGTGAACCCGAACATGTTGGCAGGGTTGGCGGTAGTGAGAGTTGTGACAGTCTCGGCCACGCTGTCGGCCTTTTCGGATGCAGAGCGGATATAGGTGCCAGTCTGCTGCAACGTATAGGGCGTCTGCATCGTTGGGTCGATGCCATAAGAGAGCTTTTCTGCCACTGTGGTCTCCACGTCGCCCTTAACGTCTCTCGTTATGTCGCCAAGCAGTTGCGTGAAGCACGGCACGGTAACGGGGAAAGTGACGGTCTGTGTGGGGTCATCTGGGTCAATAGCAACGACATTGACGGTGAAACTACCTGTTGTGTAATACTTCAAGGTGTTATTATCATTCTCGTCGTAGTACGTCTTTGGACTGCTGACAATAACCATGTTGTTGTTTGCAGCGGCATTAAACTCGGCAGACAAATCGTTTAATGTCCTTTGGGTTGCCAGTTCTGGAGGAACAGCAAGACTGAATGCTGTCACGCTCCTGTTGCCCTTCATCACCTTGAACTCAACGGTCTTAGAGTCGAACTGAGTAGTATTGTCATAATGCTGCACGATGAACACATTGTCAGGCTCTGCCTTGCACGACCATCCGTCCTCGCCTGGTTCGCCGTTCTCCACCTTGGCGATTGGGATGGTCTCGTAGTCCTCCACTGTGTAGGTTAATGGGTCGTCTATGTTGTATGTGACTCCGCTCACGACCTTGCGCAGTTCAATGAGTATCTCGCTGTTGTTGACGGCGATGTCAGACGTAACGGTTAATACCGCCGTCGCTCTGCTCTGCTGCGTGGCGTTGATGGCGTGCCATACGAGGCTTGCACTCGCCGATGCCTTGAACTTCGCCGCTACGCGCAGGATGCTGCCGTATAGCCATATTCTCGACTGAGTTGAGCCGTCAATGGACATCCTATCGGCGGTAATGGACACCATTTTGTTAGTCCACGTCTCGTCCGTGTTATACGGCACAGCGTTCGGCGTAACAACCATGCTGTACTTGTCGTCCGTCTTTTTGTTCGACGTGAACTCGGTGTAGTAATACTTGCCGCTACTTACGGGATATTCGGCACGGACGCGGAGTTTAACGCTCTGCTGCCTAAGTTCAGACACAGTAAGTTGGCCGATGATGTCACCAGAGTTTACAACGCTCTGCACGATAGCGGCGGCGACTGATGCGCCGGAGCCTGTAGCTGCCACCCATGTCTCGGTGAAGTCGTCATAGATAGTCCATGTGGCCTGTTCCGTCACCTCCGTATAGCCGTCGTAGAGCCTTGCCTGCGTAATAACAACATCGGACAAGCGTGTGCCTGCATCGTTGTAGAGGAAGTCCTCGTGGTTGTTGTCGAGGTCGGCATGGACTGAGTTCTGACCGTTGTTGCCGTTCTGACCTATCTTGTCGTTTTCTGAGAGGCACCATGCGGAGCACTTCTCGCCAACTTCGAGCTTCACACGCTCCACGGTGACAGTACCACCTTGCGACTTGTCGATATTAAATAGTCTTAGATGTAACCGGCCGTTCCATGTCCCGCCATAGGCATTGAAGGTGACGTTCTCCAATCGTATGTCATAAGTGCCGTTCTCGTTGACATCTAATCGTGCGATACCAGGCCATGTAGAACCGTTGTTATTGGTGTTGCTGCCGCCGTTTGAGGTTGTATATAGAAATATAGTAGGATGTGTGTCTGGGTTATGCGTTTCGGACGAGAATGTGCATCCACTCAGTGTGACTCGGGCCTGTCCAGACATCACTGTAGCTGTTGACGGTATCTTGGAGGGGACATACGTCTTGTCCGTAAGAATGTGTTCATTCTGCCCGTAATCTGCAAGGTTTGCCGTGAACTTCGGCTCAGAGTTGTCGATGATATTCTCCCGCATGTCCTGTCCGGCAGGACCATCATTGCCCTGTGCTCCTTTGGCACCGTCAACGATAATGGGTATCTCTTCACGGTCGCCTGCTGTCTGTCCGAAATACAACTGTACCCATACTTTTTTATGTGTTCCAACATTGGATGGTGAAATTTCTATGGAACTGCCTATGGTTAGATTTGATGCTTCAGCCGTTGAGATGTTATCAAAACCCCAAGAGTATGTTGGTACTGTTCGCCCCGTAGGAATAGACGACGGGGAGTCGTAGATGTTCGATGAGTTACCTTCTGTTATCTTCAAATTTACCTTCACACTATTTGTGGCAGGGTCATGGTTCACGAGATTATTGCTGGCATCACGTCCATAAGAAAAACTCCTCTGCGACAATGCCATCTGATAGATAACTGGCGACAGTCCTGGCTGTCCGCTCAATACCTTGCGGACGGTAAAGACAGCCTGCTTGCTTCTCCCGCTTGTGTCGGTTGCCGTAATTGTCGCGTACAACCCGCTCTTTGCAAAGTTGACATCCTTGAAAGTAACTTCCACAGTGCCCTTCGTGTGGTCATTGGTATCTCTATGGCATGAAACCTCTGCAATGGTTGTAGGAACAGAAGTGTTATCATCAATATACTTCAATTCTGCGGAAACGCCAGGGGTTGCAGCGTTGTCTGGATTGAGCGTCTGCGGCGTGGCTCCATCGTATAACCATACATTAGTCCTGCATTTTTGTACTACCTGCACATCAGAATTGCTATCCGTACCGAACTGGTCATTATCGTTGTCAAGGTCGATGATAAAGGCACTCGCTGCATAGTTGTTGTGGAGTGTCATGGCTGTGCCAGGTTCATAGTTATTCCACTCGCGGTGTCCGTTGACGGCTTCGCCTTTGGTGCGCTTTATCTCCCACTCAAATTTCCACGTGTCATTGACACCCTGCGGATCGTCGGTACACTGTACAGGGATGCCAGCACTGGCTTCCGTTCCGCCGTTACCCTTGATGCGCCCACTGCTCACTACTGCAAGCGGCTTGAAGTCGTCTTGTTTCCAATAGTCTGTGCCGCTACCAGCCACTATTGTCGGCTGTGTTTCCGTCGTAGTACGGACGTAAACCCACTCAAAGTCCTGTGCGTCGATGCCATTGTCGCCTTTCTTGCCTACGCAGTAATATCTCGTGGTGGCTGACACGCCCTGCTTGGTATAGGTGATGACTTCTCTTGCCCAAAGGTATTGATAATCTTCGGTCGTTGCGGGGCTGTCAGCACACCAGCCGTTAGTTCCTATCGTCGTGTCAATATATGCGGCATCGGGTCCCTGTGTTTCGCTTGCAGTTCCAACACTACAGCGTGCGTATGTCCTCGTGATGGTTGATATGCCATTGCCTTCTTCCCCGTCCTCCACCATCTTGCGGACGCTGCTCCAGTCGTTCTTGCTCTGTGCGGGAACCACCTCGATGGCATCGTATAGCTCGGTGCTGAGAGCTGCCGCCTGAATGACGTAGCAAGGGTTGCCGTTGGTTTCGGGAATCTTCAACTTCCAGCCGTTCAGCTCCGTAGCATCTTCACTGAGTATCTGATAGGTCGTTCCGCTGAGTTTGTAAAGTTCGCCGTCTGCAAAATTGTAGTAGAGTGTCTGTTGGGGCGATGCTGCCGTTCCTGTCGGCGCACTTGCTGCACGCTTGTAGAGGAACACGGTAGCCGAGTTGATGCCGTGTTCGCCAGTGAAGAGGGCGGGCGTGACCCACTCGTTGCTGCCGATGTCGTCAGATTCGGTCTCGCTGTATGCAATGGCTGCGGTGACGTAAATCGGGTCAGTACCAGTGGGGATGTCAAGGCTCCAGCCGCTGAGCTGCGTCGTAGCCTCGGTGGTGCAGGCAGAGTTGGTGTAGAGCTTCTTGGTGGAGAACTTATAGTAGAGCGTTGATGCGATGCCGACGGTGCTGACGGCTGTCGCGCTACGTTTATAGAGATAGATGGTGGCCGTCTTGCCGCCCTGCGGTCCTTGCGGGCCTTCTACCTTGTTCCATGTGTAGGCCAACCCATCGTTGCTGTCAGAGGCCACAGTGTTGATAAGCACGCCCATCCATGCCGCTCCAGTAAACGGGGCTATGCTAAAGCCTGTCACGGAGGTGGCATTTGGTGTGGTGGTCTGTCCTGTGGTAGTATGTCCTGATGGCGTCGTGCCGATTGTAACAGCACTTGCCCATGCAATATGCGTATAATATGTCGTGCCTGGGTCGCCCTTGAACACGCCGAGGTCTATCCAATCGTTCGCCTCGCTACTCCACATATACAAGTGGCCGTTGGCACTGACCACGTAGGCATCGCCATCCTGCGGATTTGAGATGTTGCTCAGGTCGGCCACGGTCGCAACCGTGCCTTTCACGCTGATGCTCGTGCCGTTGGTGCCTGAAAGTCTGGCATACGACCACTTGCCGTCATCGGTCAGTACGCCCTGATTCGTCTCTGGTAAGTATGTGCCATCGCTTTGCAGCACCATCTTACAGCTGCGCCGCCACAGGTAGGCGTAGTTATTGTCGTTGGGAGGGGTGGTAGCCGACCAGTCATCGTCATCAGGATAGCCAGACGAGCCGGGTTGTCCTGCTGCTGCCGTGTAGTCTGTGGTAGGTGAGGTAAAGACGTTGGTCGTTGTCTCGTCGTTGCTCCACGCCTCCTGCGTCTGTATGTAGTCTGGCTGACCAGTTCCTTTGTCGCCCTTCTCGCCCTTAATGCGCAGGATAGTCCATTCGCCCCACACACCATTTTTACATTCACGTTCGGCACGCCAATACATCTCAGTGAAGTCACGCTCCACACCGCTGGCAGAATACTTGTCAAGGTCAGGGTCGAACCACACCTGTCCCACGTAGCCGTAAGGGTCAGTGTTCTTATGTCGGTTGTTGGCGGTAGGCATAGCAGGCTTGGCATCATTTGGCTGCTTTTTTGCAAACTCCACATCATAGGTTTCAGTGTCGGACATCGACTGCGGCGTGCTCCATGCACTCTGCTGCGGGCTTTCGCCGTCGCTTGTGAAGATACGGCTCGAAGCCCATATTTTCGCCTCGCCAGCAGGAATGCCGTCAGTCCAAGTAATATTGTCAGAGCCAACTGGAGGAATAGGATTGTCATAGGTATTGTAACCCGCCTGTACCGCATTGCTTGGAGTGTCGGGTGTATTGTTACTACGACAGAACACTGTGCTCTTGTAAGCACTCTGACCTTCCTTGGAGAAGCGAGACCAAAGACCGAGCTTCCCAAACCGACCATAGTCGCCGTTCAGTTCCCACTCGCCGTTTATCTTCTTGATAACAGAGCAATAGCAATACTGCATATAGACAGTAGGTGACAACGGGTTGTCGCTCCATCCGTTGTTTACGCCTGGAGGGTCGGTAGGTGTTGGCATCCACTCGCCAGTTTCCTCATTCAGCGTGGCATTGGTCGGTTTGTTAGCCTCCAGCTCATTTACCGTCTGACCACTGATTTGTGCATTCTCCTTCAGTTCATGATCGAATAGTTTGTAGATATATTGCACACCGTCACCGTCGATGCCCTGCACGCCCCAATTACTCCAGAGTATCGGGTTGTTGAAGTCGTGCCACGAATCGCCAGACGGCTTGTCGCGCCATGAGGCATAGACAAATTTGTTTTGGTTATCGTCGGTGGCAATAGCGGTGTCAGTCCAACCTTCTGGCACCCAATCATCGGTAGTATATTGGTCAGCCTTTGGCACCCAATCACCCGTACCATGAACCTTACCACGAGTAATGTTATAAGGCTGAGTGCCGCTAAAGGGGTACGTGCTTAATCCTTTATATATCCACTCGCGATCGCCAGCATCTGCGCCGGGGTCGCCCTGGTCGCCACTGATGCGCGTCGGTGTGCTCCATAGCGGGTTCTTCAGCAAGTAGGTATTGGCATCGGTAGTAAGAATAGTGTTCTGAGACATCCAGATGTCGTAGCCCTCACGGCGATTGGGCGCGACCTTGCTCCATTCCCAATGCCAATCGCTGCTGTCATCACTGCTGTCATCGCTACTGTCGTCGCTACTATCATCGCTGCTGTCGTCGCTGCTATCATCGGTGGCCGCCATATAGCGGTCTGCGGTATAAATATTACTGTCAGGCGCGGTTGGCGTTGTACCATGCACCACCTCTTTGAACAGCATAGCGGGTGTCTCGCCCATCGTTCCCTTTGATACAATCAATGTCCAATCCTGGCTCGTTTCCGACGGCTCTTCAATGGTATAGTTCGGCTCACGGGCACAATACTGTTGCATTTCTCCAGTTACGGCACTCCATACGTCATCGGGAACGTACTCGCCAGGCTGATAGGTTTTGCCATTATAATAGAAAGAAATGACGCACACCCAATGGGCGCCGTCCACGATGGAACAGAGCCAGTAGCATCCGCGATGCGATACCTTATCATAATAGTAACATTTACGGACGGGTGCGCCTGCGGCCACATGACCTTGACCATCGACAAACGACGAGTAGTCGCGCTGAGTCGTCGCATCGTCGCTATAAGGCGTTGCCGCCGTGCGAGCAAAGCTATCGGCATCAAACTGCCACTCGTTAATATATGCGCCCGCTGCATTCTTCTTACGGCAGACATCCGTCCACAGGCCACGGTCAACGGGCACAGGCACCACGTCGTACTCAGTCACCTGCTTGAAGTTCGGGCCGTAGAACTCATAGCCCGTGGAGGGCGAGAGCTTCATTTTGCAAGTACGACCGCCCACCCAGCACTTGTTTGGGTCGAAGCAGTAGATTCCTCGGTAGGCTTTCAGGCAGGGAGCGTCGCCAGTAGGGGCATAGCCAACCTCTGCATCGCCACCGTTCACCTCCATCATCATCAGGTTCATGCGTCCTGGGTTGATGGTGTTGCCAAACTGCACCACGCTGTCGGTGGCGGCTGGGATGTCGCTGCCCTCCATCGCAAAGGTTGCCATTGCGCCGTGGATGGCGGGGTCGGTACTCTCCTCTATCTCATTGTTGAAAGCCACGTCGAAGTAGTGATACCACTTGCCATCGTCTAACTGCACTGGCTCGGTGCTGATATAAATGACCTTACGCCACCAAAATACGTTGCCCGCCTTCGATTGCCGCCCACTGATGTATGTCTGACGGCTGGTGTTGGATAAGTTCATCGTCTGACAGCGGGCGAGATCGTTGATGCGCCACCAATTATGTACCTCGCGGTCATCATCTTTGGCAAGGAAGTAGCAGCGCACACGGCGAATCCTGTTGATGGTAGGCGTGGCTGCTGCAGCACCACTACGACTGGAGGACGGAGTTTCTTCTTCCAACTGGTCTGGAATAACGATGCGCAATTTGGCATAGCGAGAATACAAGCCGTTAACGAGGCTATTACTCTTGCCAAGCACCATTGCTGCGCCACGAAGCAACCAAGGCACCTCGACGGTGGAATAGCCGTAGGTGTCGCCTGGCAATGGCACTGCAGAATGCGGCATGTCCTTTGTGGGGTCATCTTCATAGCTCGTGCCATCCTCGTAAAGGTCGGCTGTTATTTCATTTCCTGTTTCTGGACTTATGGCATTGCCCATGTATTCGGTGCGTGACACATAATTGCCCGCACAGCTCCAGATTTGGTCGCCGCCTGTGTAGGTACGCTCACGGACTTCAAGACTCTCGAACACCGCCTTCATGCGGACATACAACTCGTCAATGGTCAGCTTCGAGTGGCCGTTGTGGTGGTTCGATAGGCTCCAGCCCGTGTCTGCTATGCCGTCGCCCGTGTAGTTGGCGCTCTTCATATCCTCAACCTGAATGGATCTCGTAGTGATGCTATCGACAAACAACTGGTACAGACTGGCGACACCCGCCTTGGTGATATAGTATGTGTCCTTGACGCCAATCCAAATGCCCTCCAAGAAACCGATGTTGCCTCGTGCCTCGTCGTCTGCATCTTTGCGGAGGTAGTGCTGACGAATGAAGTTTGGTGTAGCAACCAAAGTATCACTGTCGATATACTCGTCCTCTGTTGCAGCCGTAGCAACGCCCGTGAGTTCATGGTCGCCAAGGAAGATGTTCTGGAAGAACGAGCCAGCCTTCATGATAATCTTCTTCAGGAATGTCACCGTCCCGCCGTCGGCATTTGTGTATGTGTACCAATCGGACTCGGACAAGTCCATGATGTCCTCATAGGTGCCGAGCGAACCCCATACGATTGCCTGCGTCCATTCACGATGCAGTGGGTCGCCTTGTGGCGACCTGATGATGCCCTGTAGCCAGATATAGAAGTAGTCATTGGAGCCTATCTGCTCATCGCTCTCGTTCTTGCCATAGATGTCTATTTTCTCGCTTGGGAAGACAATAATGGCCTGAGTTCCGAGACTTGCACTGCGAGGTATGGCCGCATAGACATACTTAGCCGTGTCGCTATTGAAGAAAGTCGGACTGATAGTGAGCGGCCAACGCTTTGGGTTACGGCCATTGTCCAACCCAAGCCCATCGCCGTTGTCGCCGCCTGGCGTAACAGATTCTATATAGCAAGAGATAACCGATCCACTTGCCACACTGCCATATATACGGTTTTCGTCGCCGAGCGCATTCAGTGTGATATTGACTGCATTTGGCGCTATCCAATAATTGTTTGTTTTGGCTTCAATTCCCATATTTCAACTTTTCAATTTTTCACCTTTTTAACTTTTATCTTACTGAACCGTTGATGTCCAACTGCACTTTGAACCGCACCGACATCATTGATGCTTTTTCTGAGTCGCGCAACATGGTGGTCTCTTCGGGCAGGACGTGGCAGGGTAGCCACGTAGTCGTTGAATTGCGGACAATGGCAATCCACATCACTTGCGCTTTAAGGAAATCATGAACGAACCACGATGCCCATGCTTCGTCGAGCGGACCACTTGTGAGCGTCCATGTCTCATAGTCATCGGTCTTCACGGTCATAGCACGGCTGAACTTCTTCAAGGTTTCCCGACGGGCAATAGTGTATTTCTCCGTGTGGATGTTCACCTCTTTATTGGCAAACGCTTTGACATGAACGCTCTCCATCACGCCAATGCCGTTGATGAAGCGAAGCTCGTAACCGTTTGCTGGCTTTTCGATGACATAGATACCGCGACCGCCAACTGTAGCCAAACCTATGGTAGTTTGTGTACTGCTTTCTGACTTCGGGCCGTTGCTTGGCGCACCGCTGACAAAGTTATTGCCAGACATAGCGTCGGTATCACCAATGCTACGGGCTGGGTTAAAAGCTACAGGATATATAAAAGGTATGTCCTTAAAGACAACCTCCGGTGAGGTGGTTGGCTTGCGCGAGAGGTAGGTGAGGTTAAGATACTCCACACCTTGCCCGTCAATCAGCGCACCCATCCGCTCCATGTCGTTAAACGCTCCCATAAAGGCATAGCCGTAGAAATCGTAAGACGGGTTGTTGTTGAAAGGCCAGTTGACTAAGTTCTGGTCAGGATATACCACTCCATCAATCATCCACTCGTCCCAAGCCTCTACCCGGAACTTAATATATGGATAGCGTTTCGGGAAAGTTGGGTTGGCCTCGTATTCGTACTTGTCAGCCACGGCCTGTAGTGCGCTGCTGATATCGAAGGTGGATTCAACCGTGACAAACGACTGATTGCTTGGCTTCGTCTCTACGGGTGTAGAGAAATCGAAGGTGGTATAGTCAGCATCGGTTTCCAACTTGGCATAGACGCGGACAATGATGCGGTGGAACGTGCGGTTGGCCGCATAGTCCTCTGGCTGCACGCTATAGACTATCGGGCAACCGATGAGCGGCGAACCGCTGATGAGTGATATTGATGATGCCATAATCTTGCTTTGTTTCTGCAAGCAAAATTACGGCAAAGTAGAATTATCACTCGGACATAAGAAAATCGCAAAAAAGGTTGATGCGCATCAAGATGGGTGGCTGATGCGCATCAAAGGGGGTGTGTGATGCGCATGAAACCTTTGAAGGGGGGGGTGTCAAACCTTTGAAGGAAGGGGTGTCAAACCTTTCAATATGAATAGAACATCAGTTCTGCCTCCTTGACGCCTTCGGACTTCTGAATTTCATAGTTCACCTGATTGATGAGTCCTACCTTGCCGTCCAGCACATAGAAGTCGGTCCAGTGATTGCGGATATCGAGCAACTGCGCTACGGTGGCGAGGACTTTCACCTTGTACGGCTTGCGGCCAAGCAGGAACTTGGCGTGCGGCAGCATAAAGGTGTCGAACAGGCCGCGAGAGCGGATTTTGTTGATGATATGTCCCTGCTGGTCGCGCTCATCATCGTCGCAAGGTATCTGCCACACCGTCTCACTGCCTTCTTCTATGGGTTTGCCTGCAAGCGACAAATCTTTGCTTATATGCAACTTCCCGTTACCGTCCTTATAGTAAACGAATGGAGCGAAAGCACGGATTTGGAGCGAGAATCTTTCGCCGCCTCCGTCGCCAGGGTCTGTGCCGTTGTAGTCGAAGACGGCACCCTTCAAGTCCATCGTGTCACTTGTTGTCTCGTAAATGGCAATGGTATCTTTCCAACGGCTATTGTCAAAGCCATCATAGTCCCGATCATACTCAATAATTTCAGAATCACTTCCACCACCGCGCATGATGCCGATGGTAAGCCCCCAATCAATATCCTGCAGCGGAGAGTTTCCACTATCGGTCTGTGTGGGGTCGTAACTTTCGGCAATGGACAATGACTGGTTCAGCAATAATTCAATCCCATTGGGCCAAGGCTTTTTAGGCCGCGATGCTCCACCGTGGTACAAAGACTGCGCATTCATATTCTGGGAAATAACCTGCTGAATCTTCTTCTCTATATACTCATACTCCATTTCCACATCGAGGAGCGGTGCCAACAGGGGCGACACTTCTCCAGTAGTGTCGTTATTGTATTCGTTTGCGTTGACTACATTGACGGTCAATGGACGGAAGTCGCTGATGAACTCCTTCACATAGTCCTTATGTCTTTCCGAGCAATCTCCGACCTCTATGCCCTTGAACTGCGCCACCTGAAACAACACAGGACGCAACGACAGGGAATCCTCTGCTGCAGAATCTATCTTCACCCTAAAGCTATCGCCCGTCGCTTGGTCCACATATACGGTCATATTGGTTGCAGAAACGCGCTTCGTGATTTCCGTGTAACTGAGGTCAACGATGGTTCTATCTTCTGGGTATTCTATATAGTCATACTCGGTGTCGTAGTCCTTCACACCGTTGCGGACGTTCTTCCTTTGCTCCTTGCTCTCGCTCTCGGCTGAGTATGCCATGCGGACACCTGTGATTTTCTCGTTGATGGGTGTCATAGAGAGCACCATACCCTTGAAGTCCAGCACACCATTCCTTTTATATATATCACGCAAGAGGCAGGCAGTCACCAACCGCCTTTCTGGGTCGTAAAGAAAGCGGATGCCAAAGGAGTTTTCGAGCGACGAAATGACGCTGCTGACCGAAGCATCTGGGAAGTTACCAGAATTTGCATACATCTCATTGATATAGGCATTGACGGTATAGCCTCCAGTCAACTCTCTAAAATATTTGTCTGTAACATAATATCTATGCGTATTGCCGCCAGCATGCTCAGTTACCATGTAGTCCTCGGTCTCGTAGTTCTCTCTCAACCGAAACTGGTTGTCACTCTCCACTGGCTTAATCTCCCTGTCTTTCGACTTAGCCAGAATGCTCATTTTTCCACCGCAGTTGTTGTCGGCCAGCCAATCGTTGATTTGATTGATGGTTATCAGGTGTTCGTCTGTTTCCTCCAAGTCATAACTGCACTTGGTGGTCACGAAAGCCAGACGTTTCATATCCTCTATCTCTAACAACTGGTCCTTGTTAAAAGCCACGCCAAGCTGCTCAAACAGACAGTCAAGGAAGTAGAGCACGTAGAAGCAGATGCCCGACTGTTGGCGGTCGGCATCCAAGCACCAATACTGACCGAAGTCGTTCTTCGACACGTCCCTATCGTTAAATTGTTCACTACTGCGACTTGTGGTACCTTCCGTATTTCCTTCTTCTTTTTCAGGGTGCGCATAGCAGACGCGGATATTGCAATACTTTGCGGCGGGATAGGGTTGCGATACGTTGATATTCAGCGGCACGGAGAAGCCAAGTGCCTGCGGAGCCTCTATCAGGATATCGCCGTTGTCGGTAGTTGATTGTACTGTTGATATGTTGCCACGCATATAAGGTTCCACTTGTGGCTCTCCAACGATGCCCTCTGCCAACAATACACCATCGCTTTTTCTGTAACATTCAACATAGTCACGTGCAGTGAGACTATATGTTCCATTTATGCGCCCTATCTGCTTGCCGATGAGCAGGCGGTCTTTGACTGCGACATCCTGACATTCCAGGTCGCCGATGAGTTCGGAGAAGGACTGCTGCTGGGCGTCGATGTTGAACTCGAAGGTGTCCTTGATTTCCGAGCCATCCTGAGTGATGACTTGTCCGTGGTTGAGCGGCAGTCCGTCGGCATAGATGCGTGTATCGGCGTGCTCGAAGTCCATAGCCCGCATGTTGCTGTCGCGGTGTGCGATATTCTTCAGCACAGCCATGTTGCCCTTTGTGGGGATTGAGGCAGGATAGGAGAAGAACGAAACGTCGTTGAACATCGGGTTCTGCTCGCTGACAGAGAGCGAGAAGTCATCCGGCAGCACCAACGACTGCCCGTTGATTTGTATGTCTAAGTGACTGTGCATGGCTTTTTACTTTTTGTGCTTGATTTTTTCCATTTCCGCTGCCTCGTCCGCCATCATTTCGAGCTGCTGTAAGGTGACACCGTAAGGCTGCTCATCAACATCTTTTGCAGCAAGGCCGCCGACGTACTTTTGTATTGTCGCTGTTACTCTATTGTAGAAGTCCCAAGGTGTGTCTGGTCTCGCACCCTTCTTGCCCTTTCCGACTGGATGCGTCTTGAAGACCTTGGGGAATTTCTTGGAAAGTTGGAACATTAGACCACTCCACCAGAAGAGGATGACCTGCCATTTCACGGCATCGAAAGCCGTGAAAGTGTCGGCGGTCAATTCTTCGACATTTCGAGATTTCGACATTTCGACATTTCGACCATCCGCCGACGCCGGTTTGAACAGCACGGCCAAAAATTCATTCCTTGCGGTGTCAATGGCGGCTTGTGCCTTCCTTCTTACATCTTCCCTCTTACTTCTTACATCTACCGCCAAAGCATTGGTGCATCGCATATACTCCTGCATCCAGTCCGTCAGCCAACGATATTCTCGCCAAGTGAAACCGTCCAACAGCGGCGCAGGACCTGAAACCTGAAACCTGAAACCTGAAACCTCCAACGTCGGGTACGGAAACAGGAAAATCGTTTTGTCTGCTTTTTCGTCAGTGAGCCAATTCAGTCGCTCGCAGAGGTCGGCGAGCTGTCCCGTGCTGATAGGGAACGGCTCTTCCTTGCCGCGCTGCACGAGGAACACGTCATCGTTGCCGTCCGACTCCAATACGCTCAGGTTGTTAATGGCAAGCACGATGTGCAGCTTCACTCTCTCCCACAGGAATGGACGGAACCTGCCCACGGCTGCCTGCTCCTCGACAATGGCAGCGGCAATGGCTTCCAATTCCTCCGTCGTGCAGCGGTTCCACGACTGCGGAAGATGGAGGTTGATGTGGCGTTGTTCGGTTATCATATCGTTATTCGTTTTCTGCCACAAAGGTAAAAAGAAAGGCTGACGCCACTCGGACATCAGCCTTTCCCACACATTTGATTTCAATAACCTCTAACCACTAACCCATAACCTTTATTCCTCCACTCTCATCGGCATTTGCAGTATCAGTCTGCTGCTATGCGCATCATCTGGTCTGTAGATGAATGGCTGGTTGGGTTCGCCCATGATGAGCACGACGCTATCGGTCTGGATGCGGTCGAGGATGCCGACGGCGGTGCTAATCTTCAAGCCGATGAAGAACTTCTCGGGCAGGAAAGCGTCGGTGTCGTGAATCTCCACGCGCTCCTGACCACTGCGGCCATTGTCCATGTTGACGGCTTTCACGAGGAAGGCTTCGCCGTCCCTGCGCAGTTCTACCATGTTGGTATCGGCATTGGCAGAGAGCTGCACACGCCGCAGAGCCTGCCGCAGCGCGTCGCAATCAATGGTGACGCGGTACTGGCTGTCCTTGGGGATGACCGACTCATAGTTGGGGAAATTGCCCTCGATGAGCCGTGCCACGATGCACACGCCCTGAGCCTTGAACTCGACGCGCTGTGTATCGGCGGTGACGGTAATCTGTCCGCCAGTGACGGCAGAGGCGAGTGCCTTGCGTGCTTTCTTCGTGACAAGCAGCTTGGCAGAGCCGGGCTGATTGGTGTTCTTGTCGAAGGCAGGGAAAGTGGCGTAGTCCAGCCAACCGCCGCCGATGCCCGTCTCTATCACGTCCTTGAAGAGTTCGTGGCCGTTGGTGCCGACGACTATCACTTTGTCGTTATAGACATCGAGGCACACGCCGTTCATCACCATGCGCAGCTCGTCGTCGGCACTGCTCTCGATGGCGGCGGCCATAGGCGGCAGCAGTTTGTCGGCATCCATTGTGAAGCGGCACAGCGCACCTTCCTTGTCCTTATCGGCTACAGGCAGAGGCTGCGGGAACGTCTCGCTCGGCTCGGTGCCCATCTCGAACTCGCCGATGCCGTAGTTCACCTTCATCACGTTGCCGTTGAACCACACCTGTAGCAGTTGTGCGCTTGGCAGGAGCGAAACGGCCTCTTTCAGGTCGGCGAAGGGGATAGCCACCTCTGTGAACTTGTCTTTCAGGTCATCCTCAATCATACGCATCCACGGCTGTCCGTCCTTGTCCACGCAGTCGAGTGTAATCCACGTCTCGCTGTCGCTGGCAGTCATAGTGAACACATCACGCTCCTGTTCGTACTTCAAAATCACATCAGCCAGAATGGGCAGCGTCATCTTCGCGTTCACCACGGGGCTGAGCATAGCGAGCGCCTTTTTCCACTGGCTCGCATCAATCGTTAATTTACTTTTCATCTTTTGTTTGGTTGAATTAGTTTATTGTTTTTTGATAACTATATGGGTTACTTTGCGCTTCAATTCTGGATGTTTGATGTAACAATCTTCAAACTCATCACCACACATACAAGAAAGGCAATGCTTGCACCTTTCGCATATTTCTTTCTTCATCTCCATAATTGGTAACTTTTATTCTTCACTCTTCACTTTTCACTTAGCGGGGCCATCAGCCCTCCAAATCGCCGTCGCCCTGCTCCGAGCTGCCTCCGTTGCCGTCGCCCTCGCCGGGGTTGTCGGTGTCGGTGTCGGGGTCGGCAGGAGTCTGGGCAGCATTGTAGTCCACGCGGCGGGCGGTCTTCTGGAGCGCGAACTGCTTGCTGAACTTGATGCCCACCGTCGCGCCAAGGCTCCACTGGATGCGGTCGGCGGTCAGGTCGTCGGCCGTTGCCACGGTGCGCTGGCCGTCGGTGTCGCGTGCCACCTGCTCGTCGGTCACGGAGCCGCTGGCCTTGGGATAGATGCTCACCAGTGCGGTGCCGTCGGCATTCTCCAGCTGCACGCGGTTGTTCTCCTGCGTCTCTTCGAGGATGATCTCGCTGACGGCTTCGAGGACGGCCTTGATTTCGTAGGCCCGGCTGATGCCGCGTGCCTCCACCTTCTTGGCCAGTTCCCTGTTGGTGATAACGTTGTCGGTCACTGCCTCTGCAAAGAAGCTGTGCGAGCCTGCCTGTCCGGCTTTGGGGGTGAACTCGCGAACCCTGTACTTCACGTCTGCCATTTTTCTTAATTTGTCAGTTGTTAAAGCGGTTATACAATAGTGAGGGCTTTCACCTCGTTAGCTGTTTCTTCAGTGCAAAGATAGGGGATGTCGATTCAGAAGAGGGACATAGTTTTCAGAGCGCGATGCGGAATCGGGTTTCGAGATAACGCTTGTAGTCCATCTTTTCGCCGAACATCTGCGACTGCTTGTGAGCGTCCCAATCGTCCTGTGTCTCGAAGAACACGTCACGGACGAACCATTCGTACACGTCGCCGTACATCGTGATGGTTTCGACATCAGGATGGGTGTTGCGGAACCGCTGACCTGCCCGAATGTATGCCTTGACCATGCCTGGGAACTGCTCGAAATACTTGATGCGCTTCTTGTAGTAAGCCAGCGGACAGCACATGCAGCCGACACGTCGCTCAACGTGGAAGCGGCCTTGCTCGTCGTAGTAGAACGGGTGGCACTTGATGCCCCTTTGCTCGATGAAGGCTACGACATCGGCATCCGTCCAGTCCAATATCGGATAGACGGCCTGCACGTACTGCTCGTCGCGCTTGGCTCCGTAGAGCTTGCACTCGGTCGGCTCGTCGTAGTTCTGCTGACGCTTGGTCGATTCAGACTTGCGGATGCCCATGATGCAGCGGTCGAGTATCTTGTACTCCTTCAGGTATCGGCAGCAGAACCGCTGCTGATGATTGGGGAAGCCCATCTCGGCCACGAGGTCGAAAAACTTGCGCTCGGGTCTGACCATTTCCGCACCGCGATCCTTGGCGTGCTGAATCGTGCCTGGCGGGTCGATGGTCGTGTTGCGGTAGATGGCGCGGTACGCCACGCCAGCCATCCTCGTCAGTTCGAGGCACACGTCCGAATCCTTGCCGCCCGAATAGGCCACTTCGATAGGCGAGCCGTCCTCTGGTGCCATCGACTGAATGAGCCGCACGGCACGCCGTATCTTCGTGTCGAGGTCAACCGCCTTGGGCTGCTCGGCTTCTGGTTCGCCAAATAAGTTGAGTTGTGTCATATCGCCTTACTTTACGTCTGCCATTTTTTTAAATTTGTCAGTTGTTAAAGAGGTTATACAATAGTGAGGGCTTTCACCTCGTTAGCTGTTTCTTCAGTGCAAAGATAATAAAGGTTTGGGTCAGAAGAGGGACAACTGCACGGGCGGCTTGGCCTCGATGTGCCAACTGACGGGCAGCGGCTCTTGGTCGAAGTATCGTTCGCAGATGCTGACGATGTGCTCGCACAGTTTCGGAGGATATGCCGAGCGCAATGCCTTGTCCTGTATGCCCTGCAGTCCCTGCTTGGTGCCACGGGGTGCCGACTGATGGCAGGGGTCGCCATTCTTGCACGGCGGCAGAAATTCTGGCCTCGGGTGGTTCGTCCAGATGTCGGTAGCCTTGCGATACGTGAAGCCGTACTGACAATAGGTTATCAGGTGGCGCGGTATGCCCTGCATATAGTCCATCTTGCGCAGACCGCCCATCGGGTTCTCGATGAAGAAGAAGCGGGGATGCAGGCTGCGGATGATGTCGAGCGTGTGGCGGTTCACCTCGTCAGCCCTCGCCGCTTTCTCCGTCTTCGGTTCGAGCGAACCAGTGGCGGGGTTCTTGCGTCGGTGGAATCCGATGGCTGCTACGCTGAACGTGGTGCAGTCGCATCCTGCCCAAATGATGTCGGGATGTCCGAAGTCCGTGAGGATGCGCTCGGCAGTCAGCTGCATGATGTCGATGTGCAGGCTCGACGGGAATTTCTTGTCCCAATCGACCGTGAAGCATTCGTGTCCTCTCGCTCTGAAAGCGTTGCTCAGACACTCCGTGCCGCTGAAAAGTTCAAGTACCTTCATACGCTTAGTCGAATAATGATGGTTGACTGATAACGCCCTTTTGCGCTTTGCCGATGATGAAGTCGCAGATGAAGTTGCGGGCATAGTCGGGAGAGATTAGCGAGCGTTCCTCGCTGCACTGACCCGCTTTTGGAGCCTTTGGCAGTTTCATCGGCTCGATGCGCTCCTTGTCGTTCTGATAGGTTTCGCCGTGTGTCGGCTCGCAGTTCCAAAACCAATAGCCAGTCGGCTTAATCATGTAGTCGCCTCGTTTCATTCGGTTGAAGTCACGCACATCGGGCTGTTTCAAGAATACTCGCAGATGGGTTTGTCCCATGATAGGTTCTCGAATATCATGCGGATGTTTCGCATCAAGCATACACCGACAAACTTGTTCAGCACCTCGAAAAAGTACGCTCTGTCTTGGTTCTTCTTGCAGATGTAGTCAATCATCCGCTTTGTGTCCCACTTGGCATAGTCGCGGTGGTGCATGTCGAACCACATCTGCGAAATGCCCGTGAAGTGGATGCAGGGGAAGAAAGCCATTATGAGGTCGTTCTCTGCGTCAATCGTGTCGAACAATGACGGCTGTCCCTCGTATGCCTTTTCTATCTCTGCAAACAAATCGTCCGTATGGTCTGTTTCGCCAAAGTTATCAAGAATGTCGTAGTCCTCGGCAGGGATGCCCAGCTTGATGAACTCTCGCTTGAACGTCCCCGACTGCTCGAAGAAACAATGTACTTTTCCTTTAATCTCCATATCGCCTTACTTTACGTCTGCCATTTTTCTTAATTTGTCAGTTGTTAAAGTGGTTATACAATAGTGAGGGCTTTCACCTCGTTAGCTGTTTCTCTGTCTTTTTTGCCTGTCAGCCAGGCACCCCCCTTGGAGAGAATGTCTATCTTCTCTGTGAAGAATGCCTATCTTCTCTGTGAAGAATGCCTATCAACTCCTTTTCCGGCCTTTTCCGTTTTCCGACCGCTAAGTTACGAAATCCTTGCGCATCTGGTCGGACATTGTTTGCCGCTACGAAGGTAATACTTTCGGCTGGCAGGAATGGGACATTATGAGTCCCCCGCCC
>Ga0310786_10003491_pt1 | contig 22837 bp, 27 predicted proteins | sample AusTroGonzalo_MG_FD_203881 | JGI IMG/M metagenome (GOLD analysis project Ga0310786, IMG submission 203881) | Bovine rumen microbial communities from tropical cattle in Woodstock, Queensland, Australia - Gonzalo_03 (v2) (version 2) | ecosystem: Host-associated > Mammals > Digestive system >...
TATTAGCATGAGTTTTAAGCTTTTAGCTTTCACTGAATTAACCCTATTACGCTATAGAATCACTTCTATAGTAGGCCCGATTTGACCGAAGTCCAATTAACTTCAATTAAGAGAATTATACAAGTTTAAGAGGTTGCTGGATTAACAGCAAGTCCACCACCTATTTTAATCTAAATAGGAAATCAAATAATAATTAAAAAATAAAAATATTTTTGTAACTATTCTGTTCCAAAGTCAGTTACCAACTCGTGCTGTTTACGCAGCAATGCGAAATTCTACAAATTCGTCATTTATATTCTTTTGCTATTTAAAGTGTATGCCCACTACTTGTTCCCTTAACCAATAATTAACTGTCAAAAGCCTGTATGCCCCGTTATTTTAATAATCTATTCCTTTATCTATTGCAAACGCTTGTATTTCTTTATCTTTTTTAAATATTTTTATTTCACCTTCACAAGTGACATTTGGTGTATATCTTTCGCTGTTTAAGCCGTCTGCTTCTATTTCAATTTCATATTTTATATTGAAATCGCCCGTTGTAAAACTTTCTTTAATTAATCCTTTGTAACCGTGCATATTACAATCATTATTTTCAATGTTTACTACACGATCCCAAATTCTTTTACATACAACATCTTGTAATTCTTTTAATTCATCTATTGTAAACAATTTCATAATTATCTCATTTAAACATATTATTTAAAGTTTCTCTATTTTAATTTCATAGTCAACAAAATCATGCCAATCTAATACTATTTCACAATCTCTGTATTGTTTATCTATTTTCTTATTTGCTTCTTCTTTACTGTTCGCTTCTATTGGAACATATCTTGTTAACGTTTCTGTTATTTTTGCTAAATATTTCATACATTCTGTTTGAACATTTTATTTACCGTATCCCTTATTTTCAAAGGATTTTGTGTAAAATTACACGTGTTATACCCTTCTTTAGTAATGCATACAAATCTTTTTTCATTACTACATGCAATACATTCGGCATGTTTGTTGTTCTTTTTAAAGTAATTTATCATAAATATAATTTTTAGTTAAACAATGTACCCCCAACAGGACTCCAACCTGTAACTTATTCATTAGAAGTGAATTACTCTATGCAGTTGAGTTATGAGGGCATAAAAATAGTATATTAGCCCTACGGGATTAACCTAATATACTATACAGAAAATACACTCGGCTGATTTCTGCAAACAGTAGGTTGTCACGACACCTAATACGTTTCGTAAAACGTACCCGCTACGTCACCAAGCGTTCTAGAATACTTGGATGCAATCGTTTAATAAATTATGTACATTTACAATGTTGTTGGTTGTAGCCACATCTGGGATTGAACCAGAGACCTTCATCTTATAAGGATGCTGCTCTAACCACTGAGCTATGTGGCTATGCGGTGAGTAATGGGCTCGAACCATTGCGACTTTTTACAGTCCTAGAACGTTAGCAGTGTTCCCCCTTCACCAACTTGGGTAACTCACCAACATTCAACATCTGTGATGTCTTTTTCTTCACCACAATATGTACATTTTAATTTAACTATATCACCAACTTCTGTTGGTATGATAAGAATTGTATATCCTGAAAAGTTGCCTAAGCAATCATCTTTATATTTTGATGCACACTTTTTGTGTTTTTCTTTAAATGCATCAAATTCTTTCTTTTCTTTTCTGCTCAGTATATCTCTTATGTATTTCATAATTATATTATTAATAACATTGTTATTCCAATAGAAATAAAAAACAATTCTATAATAAATGCTTGATTTTTACCTTGAAATGATTTGCATATTTTTACTATAAATGCCATTGTTCCAAAAGTAACAAGAAATACTGCTAAAAATGTTAATAATATATGTCCCATAATTTTAAATTTAAAAACGTTTTTGTATGAATATGTATAAACATCTAACCGAAGTGGTGGAATCAAACCACTTTCAACGTTTAGAGCATCATCCCAAAATGCTTTCCTCCGGATTTCATACTGGCTATTAACCATAATAATATTAGCTTCGAGCGGTATTATCTCTACTTTATTTACTCACATATTCCATCTGATGTTATCTCTGGCCCAGTTATTGTAAAGACCGGTATCAAGCATTAATATTATTAATTTATTGTTTAACCAAAACTATTTAAAAAGAAATACTTATATATTAACCTTACCCGCAGTGCACCCGCTGGGACTTGAACCCAGGACTCCTACATTAAAAGTGTAGTACTCTAAACCAACTGAGTTACGAGTGCTGTAAAATTAATAGATGTTTATTCCTTGCTCGGTTAATGAAGCATATAACGCTTCTCTTACTTTTTTACGTATGCTTGAGTTTTTTTCTTCATTAGAAATGTAAGCAGGATATGGTTCTATTTTATCAAACATACCAGATGACCATGTGAAATATCCATTGTCTTCTTCTATGTAATATGCTGCATTGTCATCTTTTACTTTACGTTCTACTGTATAATTGTTTGGTACAACTGTTTTTATTGTAACAAGTTTACCTTCAAATTTATCGCACATTTCATCGGTATATTGATATTTGTAATTATCACCGTTATACACTCTATCTGTGACTCTAACTTTTTCACCTACTACAAATATTGGTGTCATAATTTTAAATATTTAGTTAAACAATAAAAATCAGAAGACAATAAACAGTAGGATTCGAACCTACACTAAGGCAACCAATGCGTTAAGTAATATTGCTGTATGTCTTCCATAAAACAGAACTCTTTATTTTAGAATAATAGATTACAAGTCTAGTCCTTAAATAAATTTTGCTGTAAGAGTTCCATATTGTACCACAAGTGAGACTCGAACTCACACGAGTATTTCTACTCAAAGGATTTTCTTACCACTCTATGTTACCATAGCCAACTACCAAGTCTTGGAACAAACCAATTTTTGGAATTGTTGTTGTAGTCTGGAGCACACCATTACCATATTGAAATTCTTGCAAGTAAGATTACTTTTCATTATTATTCCACATTCCACATTTAGTGCTCTAAATAAGTTTGTGGTAACTACTTTTCATCTAATTTCAACTTAGGTATCTTCCTTCTGCTCTCTACACGTTTATAAATTACTTTTATGCAATGTCCCTACGTCATTTCGCTATTATGCACTCCTATTTAACGTTCATTGTAGGAATGCCCACTACATAATTTCTTTTAATTTAGCTCGGTATTATCCTCAGACATTATTTGTTAGTCTACTTTTTATATGCAAAGTCGCAATAAGAGGATTTTCACCGAATTTGGAAGATTCTACATAGAGATTTCTCGTCTATGCACTCTAATTATAAAATACTGTATATCAATATTTTATTTCAAAAGTCCTTCGTGTCTACCATTCCACCATTGTGGCATATATATAGATTGTAATGAATATTAAAAGATTGTATATAACCTTTCTACTATAGAACCTTATTGTTAGATTTCGGAACATATAGATAGTAGCGTTATATACAATCTGACGAATGAAATGTTAACAAACTTGTGCACCAATCGTTAACTTATAGTCTATCATTCTTTCGACTTTACGCTTCAATATAATTGAGCGACCTATTTAATGAAATAAATAGGTATAACATCAATCAAAAACCCATTAGATTGAAATTTCTATAGATAAATTTACAAACAGGACAACAGAATGAATACTGTTTTCAGCCTCTTGAGCACCCATCACTTCCCGATGATGTCGTCTTATGGAATTAAACCATACACATTTTATAAATTAATTTCAATTTGTTCTAATGGTATAATCTAAAAATTATGAAAGGAAAATGAAAACAAACAAACAATTCCAAAGTTTTAAAGTTCTTGCGCAATAATTATTGCCAGCACTTGTGGGATTCGAACCACACATTGTTTGTTATTCTACGTAATCGTCGTATATTTCTATTACTTTATTTCTAAAATCAATAATTAATGCGTCCATATCAAAAGCATTTTTATTATATGGATAATTATCTAATATTGATTTTAAATCTTCAATAGTAAAAATATCAATTTTTTCATTGAGTGTTGGACTTAAACAATCGCTTGCTCGTTTTAATGTAAATTCCATAATGTTTTCGTTCTAAGAACAACATCCCTAAATAAAGTAAAAAATAAACACGTAAATAGTATATTTCTATACTATCTACGTGTTTACCACTTACAATCTATGACAAAATGGCGGTTTAACGAACTCCGCCAAACAAGCACGTTTGTTTAGAGTGCTTCACCATCATAGCGGTCAATTGTTCCGCTTCCATTGGTAAAATGACGCTCAACTACACTGTTGAGGTCTACTTCTTGACCAATTTGCAGTTTTGAATTGCGGTCAAGATAGCCATAACGACCTTTGTTTGGTGCTTGTCCTTTCAAGTGGAAGAACAAACACGGCTTGTCTGTTACAACTTTCTCACCCTTTTCGTCACGGTAAGTTGCATACTGTACCTTTGCAGAATCATATTCTGCTACTTCGATACCGTTTTCACCTGCTGGTACATAGTTGTCACCATACACTTTCGCTTTAGAAAGATTTGAAGCCATAATACAAAAAATTTAAGTTAATAAAAATATTGTTTTAGAGCAACTTATGTTGCCGAAGAATGGGAAGGGAGAAGTGTTGTGTAATGACATTAAATAAAATAACAAGCAAACTAATTACAGTCTGCTTGTTATAGAGTATACTCTATTAAAGAGTATAACCAATATTCTTGGCATACTCTTTCAAGAGTTTTTTGAGGAATTGTTGTCCATCAAATCCCACTTCCAAATACTTTAATAGCATTGGATTGTATCCACTAATAAATATGTTTCCATATTTATCAGTTTCTGGTGCAGTTGTTGCTCTTGAATTGAGGTTCCACCAAATAATTTTAGTGTTCCACTCTCTTTCTTTGAACAATTCCATAGTACTATCTTTTGATGAACTTGAACCTTGGTCAAATTCCATATCAGATAATACTACCAAATATTCTGGCATTTCAGTTTTGAGATTTGCTAATAATCTCATTACAGCACCAAAGTCTGTATTATAACCCCAATCTTCTCTACATATGTTGCAAAGAATCTCGTTATAGGTTTTTCCCTTTTGTGTAACGAGTTGAGGTATTTCCGAGAATGTTAGAAATTGATTTGGACAATATGTACTGCAATCTGACAGATATTTTCCAATTGACAATGCTTTACCAATTGAATCGTTACTGTCCATCATTGAGCCAGATACATCAATAATTGGAATCCAACTGCCTTGTATTTTTTCTATTTTAGAATAAAATACATCAGCATCAATTGAAGCCCTATTTCTATAGATGTCATACACAGTTGTAGTAGCAACGTGAAGTTCTTTTTTACCACTTCTGACATCTTCAAGATATTGTCTATATCTTTCGGGTTGATTACGTTCAAATGCCTTTGCATATTTAATTGCAGCAAGACTTGGAACGTGCTCAAAATTGATTTCTTCCCAATCCTTTCGAGACATTTTATTCTCTACAGTATTGGTTTTAATCAATTTGCCATATTGCTGTTTGTTCAATCCCAACAACTTTGCAAATTCTCTTGCAATCATTAAATGCTTTGAACTATATCTTGGCATCCATTTCTTTGCAAGTTCATTGCCTTTGTGAACTTCATTAAACAAATAGTTAATCCATTCGTCTCTTGTTGTTCCGCTTAGAAACAAATCGTCAAATCTACCTGCTTTGACAACTTGTTCTGCTGAACAATTAGCCATTCGCATTAATTGACGACCTAAATCACGTCTACCGAGACCAAATCTTCCGTCTCGAATAAACATTGCAAATAGTTTTTCACTATTGCCATCACCAATTTGAGGTATTTCACTCAAATGTTTGGTGTAATATTCTGACATAAACAATATGTCAAGAAGTTTGTTGCCTGTTGTATTAAAGGCAACATCGCCATTCTCTGTCAATTTGTTAGAGAATAGCATTTCAAGTTCAGTTTTGTTATAATTTTCCATAAGACAAATAATTTAATAAGCCATAATTAAACATAAATAATTGCTGTACGTCTTACATACATTTTTTTCACATTAAAACAAGAGACAAATAGTTTCCAATTCTGTAAAAACCAATTAAAACTTAAAGTATAAATAGGTTTTGCTGTACGTCTCTCATATTTCCCCGCTAAATCAAAGGCCAAATTGGGCTAACGGAAACTTGGGGATATAAAATTGTTAAACACTAAAATTTCAAGTCACAAAGCAACCACTCCTACTATACTTCAGAGTGGTTGTTCGGTTGATTATTTACGCATACGACGTTTTTTGTCTGCATAACCTCTCAATCCATAAATGAATCCGATGTTCATATTAGAATCCTATTATTGCACACATTATTGCTAATACAAAGCATAACATTAATAATGTTTTCTTTATTTTTGTTTTTGGTTCAATCCACATTATTGCTATTGTGAATATTAACCACAATATTATGAATAATATTTTCATAGTTTGTCAATTTTTTCAATTAGATTACCAATATAAATTGATGTCACTTTCTTACCGTTATTCCAATAGTAATAACGATGAAGAATACAATCCCAAAATATTGTATGAGATTTATATTCTTTGATTGCAAATGTATCCATAGTTGTAAGATTTTAATTGGTTAATAAATGCGTTTTACACCTAAAACTTATACTCTAGATATACAAGAAACTGGTGCCCTCAACGTCTTGGGAAGTTATTGAGTTTTTTATCTAATACACAGTATTAGTACTGGTTGATTATTGATTACGTATTACATCAACAGTAATACAACCAACTACTGCAGTTAGTGGAACTAAGTAAAAATATACTCTCACGTTACTACATTTGTTTATACAATATTTTAAATGTGGTTTTATTATTCAGCAAACTCCACTTATTGCTATTGAGTATATATAGTTAATAAATAATATAATCAAAGTACAAAAACCCACACTCCAATTTATGGTTGAAATGTGGGTTTGAGTTAAAGTGCTGACAACCAAACATATAGTTGTCATCAATTAGAACTAACTATCGTATGTAGAAACTATATCTCCTACCCTGATTTATACGATATTAATACCGCAATGACTTATTAATCAAAGTCGTAATGTATGGCGTCTTGCGGATTGACAACCACACCGTAAATAGTGCACATAGTCAACGTATAATGGTAATTGACATAAGACTTGTGTCGAGAAATGGTAAAGGAACAGTGTTGTGTATTCTTTTGTGAAAAAAAGAAAACAGGCCGAAGCCTGTAATCTTTATTAGTATAACCTTGCAACGAATTTCTTCCAAGGTTCATTGTTGAATGTGCCACTCTTCCAACCGAGTTTAAACTTCGTTGGGTTCTCAGGTACACCGATTTCTTCGTCCAATGCAACACTCCATTTAGAGCCGTCTGCAAGAATACAGATGAAGTTCTTCCAAGAACGTGTTTCCTCTTTATTGGTAGCATCTTTAATCTTCCAGCCACCAAGAGACGATAACAAACCTTCTTTTTCGAGTTTAAAGTTAGAGTCGCTCAAACGATAAGCATTTTGTTCCAAAATTTCACGTAATGTTGCCATAGTTGTAGAATTTAAGTTAATGAATAAATGTTCGGGGGTATAACCCACTTCAATAAACGGATGGGGAGCCGTGTTGTGTCAACCCCACATCCCCACAAATAAAAACAAAATTAAAAAAAATTAAAAAAATTTAAAAAAAATAAAAAAATTTTTGGGCCCTGTTGATAGAAACAGTCAAAATATATAGATACAGAAAAATCATTTCTATGATAAATAGATATTCCTTCTTCACCACCACAACGTCACTTCCAAAAATATTTTTGGTTTCTAAAGAAATTTTTTATCGAAATATTTGGATATGTCAATTATTTTTATAATATTTGCACTCGTTATACTTGAGTAGTATATCAAGTTGTTAGTCTTCTGGGCCAACATAGGAAAGTAAAGGATACTATTAGTAGGGCAGAGGTAATCAGAAGCTAGAGATAACAAGGGTGAAAACTAATAATATATAAACGCCTAACAAATTGATATACTAGCCAGCTCGGCACCTTCCACTTAAAGCAGGTTAGTGTGGAGGTCCCTTCTGTTCCAAAAGCTCATAGTACACCCTAAACTTTTGGAGTATAACTTTAGTTAACATTAAGATTTAAAATTATTTATGAATTATAACAAGAAAATAAGAGAGCTACAGAAGCAAATAGAAGAAATTAAAATAAAACAACACAATAATGGTATGGAAAGCGCTATTAAAAGTTGTGTTGCTGAAAATAAAACAGAACCTACTGTTGCTGAATTGAAATTTATGGAAGTATGTAATAAAAAAGGCATTAAACTTAAATTTCAATATCCTATAAGAATTGTAAAAAAGAATGGTAGTATAAAGAAATTCTATATTGCTGATTTTTGTGATATAAAAAATAAAATAATAATTGAAGTTGACGGTCTTTATCACGAAGATCCTAAACAAAAAAGAAACGATTATTATAGAACTTTAGCTCTAAGTAAAATGGGTTATAAAGTTTATAGAATAACAAATCTTGAAGTATATCAAAGCAAAAGCACACAATTTTTATATAATATTTATAGAAATATCAATAAAGAAGCTTTTGCAAAAATTTAAATTATGTTTATATGAAGACATTTAAAATAGTAGGTTATTATAATAGTGTTACAGAAAGACATGAGTATTGTGCTTTAGTTAGAGCTAATACTCTACAAGAAGCTATATCAACTTGTGTTGCCGAAAGTGCAATGCCTTTGGATGTAACAAAAATAAATGGTACTGAATGGGTAGAAGATATTCAAGTACCAATGTTAGTAGGAGAAGTATTTATTTAAAATTATATTATTATGAGTTTAGAAGAGTTAGTAGAGTATATGGTTAATCACCCAGCTGCATTAAGAATGGGTAGTGGTAAAATTGCTAATAGAACACACAGTAAAAGAGGTGATGTTATTTTAGCCAAGCCAATAGCAAAAAGTAAAATTTCTTCTTCAGAAGAAATGAAATATACATCAGAACAAAAGAAACTTCCAAAAATCTTATTGTTCGACATTGAAACTTCACCAATGAAGGCTTATGTGTGGAAGAGATGGAAGGAGAATATTTCATTGGAACAAGTTATTTCAGATTGGTATTGTATCTGCTGGAGTGCAAAATGGTTGTTTGACAGTAATACAATGTCAGATTGTCTTACAGTTCCGGAAGTAATAAAGGAAGATGATAGTAGAATAATGCAATCATTACACGATTTGATTGATGAAGCTGATATAGTAGTGTCAATGAATGGTAACAACTTTGATATTCCTAGAATAAACAGTAGATTTATTATTAATGATTTACCACCAACAAAACCATTCTTTTCAGTAGATGTATATCAAATAGTAAAAAAACAGTTTGGTTTTAGTTCAAACAGTTTGAATGGACTGGCCAGATATTTTGGTTTTGAATCAAAACTTGATACTAACTTTGATTTATGGAAGCGTTGTGTTGAAGGGGATCCTGTAGCACTTCATTACATGGAAATCTATAATAAAAGAGATGTTGATCTGTTAGAAGAGGTTTATTTGAAATTGTTACCTTGGATTAAGAGACATCCTAATATCGGTAATATTATCAACAGTGATAAATTGGTATGTCCTAATTGTGGTTGTGAATATATAACTCCAATAGAAGATAAATTCTATTTTACAGGAGTAGGAAAATATCAGTTACATCAATGTTCAAAGTGTGGTGCTATCTTTAGAGATAGAGTAAACTTAAATAAAAGAAATCAAATAAAACAAATAGCAATATGAAAATAGATATTGAACTATATGGTAGACCAAAACCATTAACACCTAAAGCAGGTGTAACAAGAAATCCAAGTAGACGATATGGATGTGGTGGCAAGGTTAGAACCAAAAAGAAATAAATGAATAAAATATTATACAAAGTGTGTTTAATATTGATAAAAGCAATACCAATGTGTATTGCTTTTGTTTATTTAATAAATTCATTGTTGTCATATTTTGACATAGATGTTTCAATACTATCAACAATAGGTGGTACGTCAATACTTACATTAATATTAATGTATTGTTTATCAATAGCATTTAAGTTTTGTGCATATCACAGAATGTTTCTACATTATATACTTATTGAAGATATAATAAATTATATTGATTATTATACTAATGGTACATTGTGTACTGACAGAGAGTTATTTGTATTACATTCTATTATTGCTTGTATAGTATTATTTTTAATATTAATATTAAGATTTAAATGTAAAAAGAAATGAGTGTAAGTGGAAATGGAATAGTAGGACCACCAATAAGTATAGCAGAAATGAAAACTGTATTAGGAGCAACGTCTAGTACATATAATGATTTAGGAAATCTGTGTACTTATGGAAACATAAATAAATGGGCAAAACACAAACCAGTACGATATGAAAAAATAACTCCATTGACAGAAGCAGAATTTAAAGAAACTAAATACGGATTTTCTACAAATAGTAGTAGTTCTTATGATGGTTTAAAACAATATTCTGCAAGTGATATTCAAATTGTTAACTACAAATACATACTTATAGATAAAGGTCCTGAATATGTTAGACCAACTTCTTATTTTAGATTAACTGATTTTAATGGTTATTGTCATAATGCTCCACCGCCAGTAAACATAGAGTATAGACAAGATGATGAAAAGTATGAATGGTGTTATAAAGATGGAATGTATTTTACTGATGGTGTAGGAAGAAACTTGTTGGTTACAAATGATAGTAATTATATAAACTTTTCTACAGGGTTACATTCAACAAATAATAATTATGGAGATGTTAGTGTTGATTTTTCTGAAATGGTTGGTAATTCATTAAAAGAATATTCAATAGGAGTTATTTGGATAAAATCAGATTCATCAGCAACTCCACAATATTTAATAATGAACACTGGAATAAAATTATCAGAAGCAAACGAAAGTGTATCAAATTCTATAGTATCTGGTGGAAAAACAATATTTAACGCTTACTCTGGAGGAGGGCATTTATCAATAATGTTTACACAAGAGGCGTTTGTATATGAAGGAACTTCAAATTGGTTAAACGGTTATAACGGACAATTTTATTCAAAATTATTATTAGTTCCTAGTAATGGATCCAATAGTCCTGTATATAACGTTAGATATGGAATAAATAAAACCATTACTGTAGCAGAATGTTATTCGTTAGATGTATCAAACGAACCTGGATTTTTTATAAGTAAAGGTGTTGTTAATAGTGGTATTGTGCATACTTTGTATTATAACAGTATACAAACTAACTTAAAAATGTATAAGTATAAAGGTTCATCAATATCGTCTTTTGATACAATAAATTATGATTATTATAGATTAACAAAATATTATTCAAGCAGTGAACAATATCCAGACGAAAGCGCTTCAACATTATATGCAATTCCAGCAAGTAGTACAAATATGGGTTCTGTTACATACGATTCTGGTCCAGCAACTGGCAATGTAACTCCACCAATATCATATAGTTTAGATGTATATTTATTATTTGAAACTACTGGAGAATGTGGTTTTATAAAAAGAAGTGGAAATACATTTACATTTACTTATGGTAATAAATATGATTTAAGAAAAGGTAGCGTTCCTATATATCCAAATAAAACTGCTTCTCAAAGTACATCTGGTAGTGGATCTGGTGTACAAAATGTATATAGTTATATACCACAAGCAGATCAATCGTATGATGAAATATGGTTTAGATGTGCTAAAGGTTCTTTACAAAGATCTTTGTTAGTATTAAGTAGTACCACTAAATTAGAACAGAGTATTAATTTAGTATCGTAAAAAATAATTAAGAAAATATTTGGAAATGTCAAAAATTATTTTAATCTTTGCACCGTTTCAACAATGAAACGGTTATTGCTCTTTGGTGTAATGGTTTGCACGTAAGGTTTTGGTCCTTAAAGTCTGAGTTCGAATCTTGGAAGAGCAACTATGCTGCTATAGGCGAATTGGTTAAGCCGTCACCCTTTCACGGTGGAGATTATGAGTTCGATCCTCATTGGCAGTACACAAGTCTGAATGCGCACAGAATCGAAGATGTGGATTCCCTGCGGGACGACTTTCCGCAAATTACCATCCGAATCGTATGTCGGCACAGTTACAGTTCTGGGGTTATTTTAAAAACTGAATGGGGTATTAGCTCAGCGGTAGAGCAGTAGACTGTTAATCTATTGGTCATTGGTTCGAATCCATTATACCCCGCAATTAGGGCCATTAGCTCAATTGGCTAGAGCACTAGCTTTGCAAGCTAGGGGTTGTTGGTTCAAGTCCAATATGGTCCACAAGTTCTTTGAAAATGATGTTTAACTTTAATACTTACTAATATGAAAATGTTTTTATTTTTATTCATGTTGTTTGTCGGATTATTGATGGTATCTGACAACGTAAAGCTGGAAAGTAATTAAGCAATAGTAGCTTAATTACTACTAAAAGTAAGTGTTAAAAATAAGATATATAAATATATGGGAGAATATTTATTTAGAAAAATAAAAAAGGTTCATTTTAAAGATCCCACACTTAATGAGTTTAAGTTTTTAGTTATTGAAAAATACAACACTATACAAGAGTTAAAGTATAAGATTTCAGTTCTTCAAGATAAACTTAAACTATATGAGGATAATTGGAATGAAATAAGTGATAAATTTACATTAGAATTTGAAGAGTAGTATGGATAACAGTGAAATTGTTTTAATTACTTTCGATGGTGTAAGAAAGTATAGAAGTGTATTTAGAGCAGTTAGAAGAGGTCATGTATCACCAACTGGTGTAGTATATCCAGATAGACCTTATAACAATAGAGCAAATACCAGTAAAAGAAAAGGTATTCATAGTAGAATGTTTAACGAATTAAAGAAAGAAATTTATGATAGATTCATTAACAAGAGCAGAGTTTAATCGAGAACCAGTATTCTTCTGCAAACATTGTCTATCATTAAATATTCAACAAGACGAGTTTGCAGGTGATTATTGTGCAGACTGTGGAAGAACAGATATTAGAGAATTAACACTCCATCAATGGGAGCAGTTATATGAAGATACTTATGGACATAAATTTTTAGAATCATGGGAGAAACAAAAGAAAAGAAAGCAAAAGTAGTAGAGATGAATCCTACAGTAGAAGAAAAGAAAACTTATGAGCAGCTTGAGGCTGAAAACAATCAAATTAAACAGCAAGCTGAAGCAATGTATCGTCAGATGCAGCAAATGAATATGGCTAATATATTCAAGCGTTTGGATTATTTGTTTAATGTAATTAAAGAGAGAACTGCTTTTCCGCAGGAATTTGTTGAGAAGTGTACTAATGAGATTGTTAGTTTGCTGACAATTCCGGAAGAGCAGAAGAAAGAGGAATTTAAAAATGATGAAGCCTAATAGTGTTATCAAAGTACAAACTTCTGTTAATACTAATTTCTTTAGATTATGGCTTGAATTTTTAAGACCTTTTCATAGATTAACAAATAAAGAATTAGAGGTCGCTACTTGCTTTATTAAACACTATTATGAGCTTAGTAAGGTGATTAGCGATCCCAAGATTCTAAATCAAGTGTCGATGAGTGATGAAATTAAAAGGAAAATTAGAGAAGAATGCAATATTAAATTGCCTAATTTCCAAGTGATTATGGGTAAACTTAAGAAAAATAAAGTTATTGTTGATGGCAAAATCAACCCCAAATTCATCCCCAACGTCACCGAAGAAAATGGTTACTTTCAGCTATTACTTTTATTTGAATTAAAATGAGAATAAAAAATCACACAGAAGTTTATGAGGAAGTAGCAAAAGAGTTGAACATACCAGTAGATACTGTATATAAAACATACAGAGCATTCTGGAAATTTATAAGAAGTTCTATTGAATCATTACCAATTAAGAATGATACTACAGAAGAAGAATTTAATAAACTTAAAACAAATTTCAATATTTCTTCTTTAGGAAAACTAAATTGTACATTTGATAGAATGGTTAATATGAAGAAACGTTTAGAATACATTAAAAAATTAAGAGATGGAATTAAAGATTAAAGATATACAACCGTTATACAATATGTTAGTAACAACTTGTGATATGTATGATGATGACAGTGTTACTGACTCTGGTATAATTAAAGAGCAAAAAGCAAAGACATTAAAAGAGATTCAGAAGGTTCTTAAAGTTGGTCCCAATGTAACAGGCATTAAACCAGGCGATAACGTTTTTCTTAAATTCAATTTGATGCAAAGAAAAACATTCACAGAGAAAGAAAAGCGTGATCAGAATTCATTGAGGACAATAGGAGTGGAGCCGGTTTTCCAATTGGATACATCGTTGATTTATAATCTAAATGGAGAGAACGTTTTATTCCTACATCAGAATCAAGTTGAAGATTTTATAGTAACTGATTTTGAATATATCGAAAATAAGAAATCAGTTATCCTAAAACCAGATAAAGGGGTGTCTGGAGACTTTATGAGAAAAGTAGAAGCAGGCTCTTAATATAATTTTAAAATAATGTTAACCAACCTCTGCCATTAATTTGACAGAGGTTTTATTTTTTAAGGCTATGAAACTTATAGAATATATAAATTATGAAATAAAGATATCTGATGAAGCGTTGCTAGTTAAGCCAATAAGGGACCTTTATGATGCTGATAAATCTAAAACAAAAAATAATTTCTATACTGAATGTAGCATAATATTCTTTATGGCAGATCCTAGAAGTAGTTATGCTTACATCGTTGATGAAAAAGAACGTTTTGATACCATAAAGAAGCAAGAAGGTTTACCAGAAAAATATACCATATCAGATAAATTGCAAAAAGCTATTGATGCTTATAAAGAACTGTCAAAAACAGTTTCATCAGAATTATTGAAAGATACTTACATTGCAATAGATAAAGTACGTGAATTTTTGCGTAATGTGGATTTAACTCTTGTAGATGATAAAGGTAAGCCTGTGTATACAGTAAACACTATTACTGCTACAATAAAACAAATTCCTCAATTGGCAAAAGATATAATGGAAGCAGAGAAACAAGTTAATGCTGATATACTTGAATTAGGTAGAAAACGTGGCGGTAATGAAGGTAAAGCGTTATTTGAAGATGGTTTTAAATTTAGTTAATTATGGATAATGAAATTATACTAAACGATAGACAAACCCCAATAAAAGATTTACATTTAGAAAACTATCCACAAGAACTACAAGATGACTTTTGGGAGTTCTTTTACGGTGTTCCTTTAATTCAAGAACTTACTTCAAAAAATAGAAAACGTGCTTGTGATCTTCCTAAAGATGAAAATGGTAAAATAATCATTGACTTAGAGCATCCACATATTCTTGAGAATATGGATTACTTTAGGAAAACTGCAATCTTTTATGAAGAAAACGGTTATTATACTGATTTAAAACCAAATCCAAATCCTAATAGTGAATATTATAAATGGGTAAAGGAGGAAATAAGGAGATGTCACGAAGGAATGGTAAGGCCATCAGACGGTGAATGGATTCCTGGAGATTTATATTTTTATTGGAATTATACTGAAATGCAACTTGCTGAACAAGACGTAAACACAAAAAAGAAAACTAAAAAAGCATTACGTCTTTATAAAATGCCAAAAACGTGGGATGGTTCATACTGGTATTTTCACTATTTGTATCAAGCTAGAGAAGAAGGTGAACATGGTTGTATGTTATCGAGTCGTGGTCGTGGTAAAAGTTATGGTGCTGCAGCAATGTTAACAAAACGATTTAAACTAGGTGAAACACCAGAAAACAACAAAGGTTGTACTTGTTATATTACTGCATCAGAAAAGAAATATTTAGTTGCTGGTGATCAAACACTTGATAAATTTCAACATGATATAGATTTTCTATCACAAAAGACTGAATGGCCCGGTAGAGAATTGTTAGTCAATCGTTTAAACGATATGATGTGGACTGCAGGATATAAAGATCTTGTATATGGTAATGTGGGTACTGGTAATTCTGTGGTAGGTATTACATCAAAAAATGATGTTGAGAAACTTCGTGGTACACGTGCAGTATTATATGTACTTGAGGAAGCTGGTAAATTTAAAGGTTTGGATTCTGTATGGTCAAATATGTTACCGTCAGTAGAACAAGGTCAAGGTGATTTACGAAGAGTATTTGGTCAAATAATAGTATACGGTACATCCGGTGATGAAGAATCAGACTTTCAATCGTTAGCTAAAATGATGTATCATCCAGAAGGTTATCACATAAAAGCACTATCTAACATATATGATATCAAAGGTAAAGGTGGTAAAACATTCTCATATTTCTTTCCAGCATATATAAATAACGAAGGTTGCTATGATGATGACGGTAATTCTGATGTTACAAGAGCGTTATTAGAAATATTAAAAGATAGATATTATATAAAAAATAATTCTGGTAATGACTTAAATGCATTAACAAAACGTATTGCAGAACATCCTATTGTTCCACAAGAAGCTATATTAAGAGCTAAAGGAAACTTCTTTCCTACAGCACAAATCAATGAGAGAATCAATGAATTACAGCAAAATCCAAATTTACTTAATGAAATTGTTACTGGTGATTTAGTACAGCAATCTGATGGTACTGTAAAATACGTTATGTCTTCAAAAGAACCTATTAGACAATACCCTCTTCCAAATGATTTTAATAATCTTGAAGGTGCAATAGAATTTTACCAAATGCCCCAGAAAGACAAAGACGGTAAGGTATATCGAAACCGATATATAGCAGGCTATGATCCAATTGATGACGATGCTGCTTCTTCAACACTCTCTTTGAATTCCGTCTTTGTTTTAGATTTATGGACTGATGAAATTGTTTGTGAATGGACTGGTAGATTTGCTTATGCTGATGATTGTTATGAAAGAGTTAGACTTATAGCATTGTTTTATAATGCAATAATACTTGCAGAAAATAATAAAAAAGGTTATTATAGTTATTTTGCTTCAAGAAACTGCGCTGAAACATTATTAGCTGAAGCGCCAGACTATTTGAAAGATAGAAATTTAGTTCAAATAGGTTTATACGGTAATAAAATGAAAGGATTTACCGCTACAAATCCATTAAACAATCTTGCCAATCAGTTAATTAGAACGTGGTTAACTAAACCAAAACAAATGGTTATTGAAAAGGAAGATGGAACTATTGAAGAAGTAAGTGTTACAAATCTTTCAAAGTTACGTGCAATGGCCTTATTACGAGAATTAGCTCAATATAATATTGATGATAACTTTGACCGTGTTAGAGCCTTAGGTGCTGTGATGCTTTATAGAGAACAGTTTAATATTCTATATGAAGGTGATGTAACTAAATCACAATTAAATGCTTATAAAAGTAAAAACAAATTAGCAAATGATAAATTCTTCACCAGAAACTATGATGCAAAATTCAGTAAATTTAGTAAAATTATAGAAAATATTTAAAATTTTATTTATGCCATTGTTATTTAGCAATGGCTTTTTTATTTTTGTACAAATTTTAAAACAGAGTAAAATGGAAAAAATTAATAATTTACCACCTCAACAACTGTCTTTCAAAAAGAAAAACAAGGAATGGAGGAAAAGACATTTGGATTTTGCTGATAATAAATCAATGATGTATTATGAGCCTATAAGAAAATCCATTGAACATAAGAAAATTAACTATGATTTAGTTAACGGAATCATTCATAGAAAAGATATGGATTTAGTTATAAACCCAGAAAATATTGAAGCTGGATTTATACCAGAGAAACTACAGCATTATCCTATTATAAATTCAAAATTATTTATTCTTCGTGGTGAGGAAGCAAAGCGTGTATTTGATTTTCATGCTGTTGTTACTAATCCTATGAGTATTACTGAAATAGAAGAGAATAAAAAGAATGCATTACTTGAGGATTTACGTGCTATTATAGAAAATCAAAATCTTTCAGAAGAGGAATTTAATCAAGAACTTGAAGGATTAAATGATTATTATACATACGAATGGCAAGATTTTAAAGAGATTACTGCCAATGATTTATTGAATCACTACATTAAAGAACTAAATGTACCATTATTATTTAATAATGGTTTTATGGATGGTCTTATTGTAGGTGAAGAAATCTATCAATGTGATATAGTTGGTGGTGAACCTACTATTGCAAGAGTTAATCCTATGAAAATTAGAGTACTTAAATCTGGTTATTCTAATAGAATCGAAGACGCTGATATGATAATCATTGAAGATTATTTATCTCCCGGTCAAATAATCGATCAATTTTATGATGTTCTTACAGAGAAAGACAGAAAGCATATAGAAAATTATGACTTTAAAAATGAGGATGAAGAAACTCCTTATGGCAATTCTGCTGATTTAATGCGTGGTAGAATGTTCAACTATATGATGAGCGACGTATTTGAGGAAAACGGTAAAGAAGATTTATTCTCTGATGAAATAGAAAACAATCCTTTGTTACCCTATGATATGGCTGGTAACATTAGAGTTCTTAAAGTATATTGGAAATCAAGAAGAAAAATCAAGAAAGTAAAACAATATGATCCAGATACTGGTGAAATAATATATAACTTCTTCCCAGAAGATTATGTTCTTAAAGAGGATGAAGGGGAGGAGGAGAAAATAATGTGGGTTAATGAAGCATGGGAAGGTACTAAAATCGGTACTGATATCTATGTTAATATGCGCCCAAGGCCTATTCAATATAATAGATTAGGCAATCCTTCAAAGTGTCATTTTGGTATTATAGGTAGTGTTTACAATTTGAATGACAGTAAACCGTTCTCTCTTGTAGATATGATGAAACCTTATAGCTATTATTACGATGCTATTCATGATAGGCTAAACAAACTCATAGCAAGAAACTGGGGTAAAATTATAAAGATGGATTTAGCTACAATACCAGATGAATGGGATATCGATAAATGGATGTACTATGCAAAGACATTTAATTTAGCGGTAGTCAATTCGTTTAATGCTGGTAAAGAAGGTCCTGCAACTGGTAAACTTGCAGGTGCGTTGAATAACAACTCTAATGGTGTTATTGATGCTGAATTAGGTAACAGTATACAACAATATGTCAATCTATTGGATTTCATTAAACTTGAAATGTCCGAAATATCTGGTATTTCAAAACAGCGTGAAGGACAAATATCTAATAGAGAAACTGTAGGTGGTGTTGAAAGAGCAACATTACAATCGTCGCATATTACTGAATGGTTGTTTACAATACACGATGATGTAAAACGTAGAGCGTTACAATGTCTGTTAGATACTGCAGTTATTGCTAAAAAAGGAACAAATGATAAATTCTCATATATTACACATGACTATGCAACTAAACGTACTAGTATAGACGGTGATGAATTTTCAAGTAGTGAATATGGTATTATTGTTGATAACAGTAATGATTTACAAGAGTTAAAGAGCAAACTTGATATGCTTATGCAAGCTGCTATTCAATCAGGTTCAGCACCGTTATCTACAATAATGAAGATGTATACTTCTGTATCAATGGCTGAAAAAGAAAGAATGCTCGAAAAGGCTGAAAGAGATATGCAAGCACGTCAAGAACAAGCTGCACAAGCAGAACAACAAAATCAACAACAAATTGCACAAATGCAAATGCAGCAACAACAAATGCAAATGGAAATGCAAGATAGACTCAACCAAAGAGATAATGATACTAAAGTTGTTGTAGCAGAAATTAATGCGCAAGCAAGACAAGTTGATACAGAAAATCCAGAAGATTTTGAACCAGATAATAATTTAGATAAAGAAAAACTCTTGGAAAATATGAGACAATTTGATGAAAAGTTACGTTTTGAACGTGAGAAATTACGTCAAGATGACAAACATCATCAAGAAGATTTAAAAGTAAAAAGGCAACAAGCTAATAAACCTAAGAAATCATGATACTAAAAGGTATTTCAGTTAATCAAAATCCACCTACTAAAGACTATCTCTGGATTACTCCTAAAGGAAATACCAGATTTTGGGATCAATCAACTTGGAGATTAATAGGTGGAAACGGAGGTGGTGGTGGAGATTTACCAACACCAACAGCTGCCGGTAAATATTTGAAGTCTATCGAAAACGATGGTGATTATTATGCTACTTGGGGGGACTTAAATTTAAATGGTTATATTAATGGAGATACCGGTTATGCTGCAGTCTTTAGTGGTAGCAATTCAATAGTTAGTGCAAAACTTACTAATTCTAAAATACGTATCGGAAATGGTATAATAGAATGGGATGATACAAACGGTGGCTTTAAAATATACAACGCTACATCAACACAAGCAACCCCAATTACCGCAGGTATTTATGCTGATTGGGTTAGTGCTTTGGGGCCAAATCCAAACGGTGGTGGCGGAGGTGGAGGAATAGATATAGTAGAATTGTGGAAGGAATTAACAGATAATTCAAGTTGGGAAAGCGGTGATACTAAAGTAATAAATTGGTCACACTTACCATCAATAGATGCTCAGCATTTGCCAATGGCTGATATACTTCCAACAATAACACCTTCTACTACTCCATGGCCTACATATTATATTGATATTAAAGGAAACGCAGATACCGCTACTACTGCTACTAAGTTATCTACTGTTAGTAAAACTGCTTGGGGGCAAACGTTTTGGACTTCTGGTGGTGTACCACAAAGCATAGACGGTAACATGTCTAGTGTCGGTAATATTATATGTTCTGGTAACAAAACAAAAAATATAGGTGAATCAAATCATATTTGGAATACTTTATATGTAGATAAAATTCAGATAGGCAATGCGATAATATCTTTTGACGATAACACAAATGTAAAAATGCTTAAAGTAAGCGGAGTAACTGGAACTACGTTCAATGGATTGTATTCTACTGAAGCAGTATCTGCATTAGGTTCTAATTCTTCTGGTGGTGGTGGAGGAAGCGGATTAGATGTTGAAACTTTATGGGAATATTTACAAAGTAATGATGGTGGGTTAACAGGTCAAACTCCTAAAATATATGCAACTTTATTAGGAAGTAGTTTAGATACAAATAAAATTCTTAAATATACAGGAAATAATTATGCAATATGGTCCACATTGTTAGCAAGTGATATTCCAACATTAAGTATAACTGATAAAACTTCAGGAATATTGCCTGTTAATAGAGGTGGTACTGGAGCAACAACGTTTACAAGCGGTTATTTGTTAACTGGTAATGGAGCAAGTGCGGTACAAGCATACCAACCTGCTTGGCAGTCATGGGTTGGAGGCACAACGGCTGGTCCGAAAGCGAAAATAAAACTCGGTAATGTTGACTACACAAGTGATGCCATTCCCTCCGCAAGTAATACGGCAAGCGGTATTGTTACGACGGGAAACCAAACTTTCGCTGGTAGGAAAACAATGAGTTTGGTAAATCCACATATCTATGATGGTAATAGTAATTCTTCAAGGTATAAAAGATTATATTTCAATAATGGTTCAGACACATTGGTTGGGCAATTAACCTATGATAGTGGTAATGCGACAAATGTTACAAGCGGACAATTTACGTTCGATGAATACTCCCCTAATTCAACCGCAAGCACTACAACTACTGGATACTATGAAAGATATAAGTTGCCTGTAGTAAATTCTGGACTTTCTGCAAATACTACTTATGATATTTTAACGACAAAAGATTTATCGTTTAGTATTACTGGTAATGCTGCAACTGCAACAACCGCAAGTAAATTAGGAACATCAACAGTAGGTAATTCAATTACTCCTTTCTATTTAAACGCTGGTACTGCAACTGTTTGTAGTTTGTATAGATATCATTATGATGGTAATTCAGATTATGCAAGTTATGCTTGGCATAAAGTAGCTTATGCCGAAGCTGCTGCAAATTCAGATAAAGTAATAACATTTTTAGTTTCATCTGGCCATACAAGCTCTATTAATGGTGTGTTAAGATGTAGAGGAAGATGGAATTCTGATGGTGCTTCAACTCCAAGTCCAGTTTATACTACAGCTGGAGCTACTTGGGTTATAAATAATGGTATTTCTGTAAATGATTTTGTGTTGGTATGGAAATCACCAAATCTTGAATTATGGTGTAAAATACCAGCTAGATATGGTGGTTATCATTTTACGGTATTAGATAGTGGAGGTAGGACGAATGGAGGTAGTTTAACGTGGATATTATCAGCAAATTTAAGTGGTCATGGTTCTGCTTCATATACAAGCGGTGGCACAGTTATTGCATCTTCTGTTGCTACTTTAACTAATAATTTAAGTGGAACTGTCAATGGCTATTCAATATCTTCAAGTGTAAATAGTGGTACTTCAAATAGGTTAGCTTATTATACTAGTAGTGGAATAGATGATGCAAGTACAACTTATGTATCAAATACAAAATTGGCAATAAATAGTACTAGTGAACCTTCATATAATTTTTATGTAGATGGTACTAGTTGCTTTATCGATAATTTATATATAAACAATACAAAAGGAATTAGAATTGGTAATAATGCAACACCTTCTGTATATCAAGATGTAATGAGATTAGATAGTTCTAATGCTTTTATTATAGGTAATGGTACATCTGCTTCTGGTTATACAACTTATTTAGATGGAAATATTGTTAACATAAGATATGGTACAAGTCATACTAGTGGTATATATTTAAATGCATCTGGCAACGTTGGTATAAACACTACTTCTCCAGGTTACAAATTAGATGTAAGATCTTCTGCATATAACTCCTTAAACGTTCAAAGAAACGATTCAGCTAATGGTTCGTGTATTAGATTTTCAAACAACAGT
>Ga0310786_10003492_pt1 | contig 22834 bp, 13 predicted proteins | sample AusTroGonzalo_MG_FD_203881 | JGI IMG/M metagenome (GOLD analysis project Ga0310786, IMG submission 203881) | Bovine rumen microbial communities from tropical cattle in Woodstock, Queensland, Australia - Gonzalo_03 (v2) (version 2) | ecosystem: Host-associated > Mammals > Digestive system >...
AATCGGTTTGGGACAGCGGCGCCACGGTGGCCTGGTCCAGCGACAATATCGTCTTTATGGATTTCACCACCTGGAACCCCTACCTGGGCATGGAGGTGGGAATGACCCGCTGGATTACCGAAAAGACCAGGGACTACCCGTTCACCGTAGCTGCCAAAGTATTCCCGCCTGAGAGTGAGAGAATGAACATCGAGGAAATGCTCATCGGCTATACCATCAATGGCGCCAAACAGTTGGGCATTGAGGCAAAAAAAGGCTCCATCGAGGTGGGCAAGGACGCTGACTTCCTGGTATTCGACAACGACCTTCTCACAGCCGAGCACGAAGGCTTCAGCTACAACAAACCGACACAGGTGTATTTCGGCGGAAAGAAAATGTAGTGTTGGCAAACGATACGTCTTACAAGCTCCCGGAAAGTTATTCCTTCAAATCCATTTGGAGGATAACTTTCCCTATCCTTGTAGCTCTGGTGATGGAAGAGTTACTGGGCATGACCGATACAGCCTTCCTTGGTCGTGTAGGAGAAGTTGAACTGGGAGCTTCGGCCATCGCAGGCGTATATTTCACCATTTTGTATATGCTTGGTTTTGGATTCTCCATCGGGGTCCAAATCATCATTGGCCGACGCAACGGGGAGGCTTGCGAGAGCGGCACAGGCTTCGGTGCCATCGGACGTGTTTTTTGGCAGGGCGTCTGGTTTTTGGCGGCCTTAGCACTTCTGACCATGGTCTTTTCGTATTTTCTGACCCCGCCTCTTCTTCGGGGAATCCTGCGGTCGGAGAATATTTTTGAGGCTTCCGTCATCTATGTGAACTGGCGGATTCCAGGATTGCTCTTTGCCTTTATGACAGCATTGTTCCGTGCCTTCTACGTAGGGACACGTGAAACGAAGAGTCTCACTTTGAATTCCATCGTGCTGGTAAGCAGTAATATCCTTTTGGACTGGGTGCTTATCTTCGGTCACCTGGGTGCGCCGGCGATGGGTATTAAGGGGGCTGCGTTGGCATCGACCATATCGGAAGGTATTTCTTTACTCTTTTTTGTCGTATGGGCTTTCTTTACAACCGATAAGAAATACGGCCTGCAAAAGATGGTCAAACCCGTATGGACGGAACTTAGACATACGTTTTTCACTGCCTCCTGGGTAATGGTGGAGTATGTCCTGAATATCTCCGTGTGGCTGCTTTTCTTCCTCTTCATCGAGCATTTGGGCGAGGAGCAGCTGGCCATCGCCAACATCGTGAGGAGTATCTCCGAGGTGCCCTTTGTTTTCTCGGCGGCCTTTGCCTCTACAGCGGCAACGCTGGTGAGCAACATCATAGGCGAAGGCCATCCCGAAGGTGTGGTCCCGATTATTCGGCGTGTACTTATGCTCTGTACCGTAACGATGTTGCCGCTATTGGCGGTATTCGCCATTTTCCCGCACCAGATTATCGGCCTGTTTACCGATATTCCTTCCCTGATCCAGGGGGCCGTTCCCACCCTGTGGGTGATGTGCGTGGCCATGCTGCTCACCCTACCGTGGAATGTGTATCTTCAGTCAGTTGCGGGAACGGGAAATACACGTGTCTGCCTTCGAGTCGATGTGGTGGCCCTATGCATCTATGCCGTCTATTGCACCGTCATTATCGGCATCCTTCATTCGGACATTGCCGTATGCTGGACGGCCGATGGTATCTATGCACTGTGTGTCTGGATCCAATGCGCCGTATACATTCACAGGAAAAAGTGGCGCGACAAGACTATTTAATCAATGCTTCCATATAGATTTGAATCTGGGCGGCAGCCACTAATGCGAAATACAATATGAAAAGGACAGCTATATAGGAAAGAATCACGTATAGAATGGATCTCCACCACTTGAAACCAGACAGCTGCTTCAGTGGTATGATGCACAAGAGCAAGGCAAATTCTTCTTCATTGTTATAGACACCAAAGAACGTGAGTACAATCTCATATATTTCAATCATTCCCCAAGTATATACCAGCGCTATGAATAGTTCTGAATAACGCAGGTCGGGGATGTTGGGACTCTTCCGGAAGAAAAGATAAAGAGGGAGTGACAAAACAAACAGCATCAAGAGCCAATAGAAGGCCGGATGATTTTTCTTAAATTCACGAATCTTGTCAATGTGCGAATCTGTTGTCCTGTCCCATTGGTCTGAGCTGGTTATCTCTTTCTGTTTGCCCTTCTCTGCAGTGGAACTATCAGTATTAACCGTTTGCTCGTAATAGTATGCAAGATAATTTTCGCCTTTCAGATTGACTCCTGATTCTACAACCAGCAAGAGTGCCGTCAGCAGGAACAGCAGCTTGAACGGCGGATAATAGGCCATCTGCATGCCAGAGATGTAGTCGCGAATCAAGTAGCCAGGGCGCAGAATCAGGTCGCGCAGCGTGCGGAACATACTGCGATTGCCTATGCCCCAGACATCAAGGAACAGCAGTAGGGCTTTCTTGAACGAGTAGCGCCCTATCCTGGCAGACTGCCCGCATTGAGGACAGTAGTTTCCCTGATATTCCTCTCCACAGGTGTTGCAGCAATGATGCTCTGCCGACTTCTTGATTGGTTGTGCAGGCCGTCGCTGCCACTCACAAAACGCCTTCCACTTTTCAACTATATGACTCATAAATCAAACAGTAACTCTTTCAAATTGCAAAATTACAAAAAAAGCTTAGAAAGGTGCGGAAATTATGTCACAAATTCCCAAAAATATTGTATCTTTGCAGCAAATAACTAAAATAACTAAAAACATGGAATCATACGAGACTAGAGAGAAACTGAAAGAGATATACGGTGGTGAGAACAAGAAGATCATCGACGGCAATTACGACAAGTCATTGGCCGTCAAATGCAACAACGGAACCTTCGTCGGCAAGAAGACCGACGAGCTGATCATTTGGAAGGGCATCCCTTACGCAACTCAGCCTATGGGGAAGCTTCGTTGGAAGAAGGCACTTCCTGCCGCAGACGATGACGGCGTGTACGATGCGACAAAGCCCGGGCATGTTCCCATCGGACCCATGAACGACTCGGAGGGAACGGCGGAATTCGGCGAGGACTGCCTCGTGCTGAACATATATTGCAATACCAGCTGCACTGACAGTAAGAAGCCGGTCATGGTGTGGATTCACGGTGGCGGGTTCTGCGCAGAATCCCAAGCGTCGCCCCTCTACGACCTTACCAGTATTTCCAAACAGACCCCCGACATCTTGTTCGTGTCCATTGACTATCGGCTCGGCTTCATGGGATTCATGAACTTCGAGCGGGTTCCCGGCGGCGAAAACTTCAAGGAGGCAGGCAACCTCGGCCTGCTTGACCAGCTTGAGGCCCTCAGGTGGGTACAGAAAAACATCGTCGGATTCGGCGGCGATCCGGACAACGTGACCATTTTCGGCGAGTCAGCAGGTTCGGCAAGCGTCACGTATCTCCCGCTCATTGAAGGAAGCGAGGGACTCTTCAAGAAATGCATCGCACAGAGCGCCAACATCGCCTACTGCGACACGATGGAGCATGGCATCCACGTCACGCAGAACTTCCTCACTGCAACGGGCTGTCAGACCATGGACGAACTGATGGCACTCACCACAGAGCAGCTTGTAGAAGCCTATCAGACGGCATTCGCCATTGACAAGAACAGCCTTCTCGGAGGTGCCAACTTCCCGCTCCTCGACGGCGTCACGCTGCCCGAGGACCGTGCAGTTATGTACGAGATGTGGGGAGACGAGAAGAGGGCCAAGATTGATTTGATGATTGGGTCCAACCAGGACGAAATCAGGTACTTCGTTCCGTTTGAAGGCGGTGAAGAAGGTTTCCTAAATACGTTGAGGTGGATTGCGAAGAGGGATCGCCCGCAGCTCAACGATCAGGAGAAGGCTATGTACGACGAATTCATGGCTACGCTCGCCAACGAAAGCGAGGGAAGCAGGTTGGAGCAATACTGCAACGACATCAACTTCCGCGCCGGTAACACCAATATGGCCATCAGGCACGCTGCCGCCGGCGGCAACACCTATATGTACTTCGTTAAGAAGCCGGTGACAACCCCCGAGCTTGGTGCGATACACGCGTGCGAGCTTCCGTATCTGTTTGACAATTGCATACCGGACCCGATGGGGAGCGGAAAGATCGTTTCAACCGAAAACTGTGAATTCCGCCACGTCGTAAAGGAGATGTGGGTCAACTTCGCCCGGACGGGCAACCCCTCCACCGACAAATACGAGTGGAAGAAGTTCTCTGGTGACGACCGCCAGACGATGGTTTTCGACGATGCCATCGGCATGCAAAAGGATATATTCGGAAGACGTGAGGACCTGATGATGTCTTGGGCAGAGCGCCTTGGGAACGGGTCGTCCAAGCGAGTCTGCTAAATAACAGCCACTTCTTAGGCAGTAATCCTGTCAGAATGGTACTTAATAAAGCTAACAAAAAACTAATACTATGGAACTAAGTGAAATTAGAGAGAAACTGCACGAAATGTACGGTGGTGAGAATAAACCGATTACTGATGGTCATTATGACCCGTCGCTGGCCGTGAAGTGCATCAACGGCACTTTCGTCGGCAAAAAGACGGAGAATGTCACGGTCTTCAGAGGCATTCCGTATGTCGGCAAGCAACCCGTCGGGAATCTGCGTTGGAAGGCTCCAGTGGATGTTGTCCCAGACAATGGTGTGTATGAGGCCTATTACAATGCGAAGAGCGCCTACGGCAATCCGTCGTTTGAAGTAGGTTCAATATATTATCAGGATGAAGACTGCCTGTATCTGAATATATTCAAGTCGGACGAGGCATCTGCAAAGAAGAAACCTGTAATGGTTTGGATTCACGGCGGTGCCTTTGAGTCAGGCGGTACTATTGACCCGATGTTTGACTGTGTCAATTTCGTTCAGGAAAACTCTGATGTCGTTGTCGTTACCATTGCTTACAGGCTCGCCTTTATGGGCTTCCTGCATTTGTCCCACCTTGCGGATGGTAAGGATTACCCAGACTCACAGAACCTGGGACTTCTAGATCAGGTCAAAGCGCTGAAGTGGGTTCACGAGAATATCGCAGGCTTTGGCGGCGACCCCGACAACGTGACCATCTTCGGTGAATCCGCAGGTGCTGCCAGCTGTACCTTGCTCCCGCTGATTCCGGGCTCTCACCAGTATTTCAAACGGCTTATTGCGGAGAGTGGTGCCGTCAACCAGACAAGATCCCCGGAAGAAGGTATCGAATGTACCAATAAACTGATGGAAGTGCTTGGCTGCCAAACCGTTGCCGATCTTCTGAAGGTCGATGGCGACAAACTCTTGGAAGCCTCTTCAGTACTCTTTGTACACCAAATACCTGAAAGAGACGGAAAGATTCTACCCACAGACACATTTGCTGCATACGCCAACGGCGCGGCAAAGGATTTGGAGATTCTTGTGGGTTGCAACAAGGATGAAATGGACTTTTTCGTCTCCAGCTTCGGAAAGGAAGGCTGGGATAACTTTATTGCTGCGCGCAAGCAGGAGAAGTTTGCCCAGTTGCCAGCAGAAGAGAAAGCACTGGTTGAGAGCTACATGAAGGATGTGAAGGGCGACTACTACCAGCCTGACAGCTGCTTGTTTAGCCAGAGTTGGTTTATTGCGCCTATCATCAGATTGTCAGAAGAGCAGACCAAAGGTGGTGGCAAATGTTACACCTATTACTTCACGCCTGAGTCTCCCGATCCGATTATGAAATGTGGACATGCCATCGAGCTTTCGGTCGTATTCAATCATCCGGAATTTACCGCAGATACGGGACGGGCATTCGACGAAACCTTCTGCAAGACCATGCGCAAGATGTGGGTGCAATTCGCCAAGACCGGCAATCCGTCGCTCAGCGCGGAAATCTCTCCCGACAGCAAGGCCAAAGAATGGCCGCTCTACGACCTAAAGGACAAGCAAGTGATGGTGCTTGATGAATTCGATATTCATCCTGCAAAGGAATCCGAAAAGAAGATTGTGGATTGGGAGAGAACCTATTTCCTGACTAAATATTACATGCTTTAACATAAAAACAAAAGAACAATGAAAAGAATGAAGTTTTGGGCGTTTGTCGTTACCATCATCTTCAGTGCCGCGACCCTCACTGGCTGCAAAAAGGAAATTTCAAACAACAATTCAAGCAACAACCAGTGGGGTGCAGAGACGCTCACCTTCAAGGTGAATAATTCCTCTAACGAGTTTAATATGAAAAAGGTGAAAGGTGGAAGTTACTCGATGGAGTATATGTACGAAAGCCAAGTGACGACCGTCACAGGAACGCTCTCCGACTTTTACATCTGTCCCGTCGAGGTGACCAACAAGCTGTGGAACGCTGTTATGGGATGGAGACCCGAAGGACAGTCAAACAATGGCGACTCATATCCCGTCAGCAATGTGAACTACTATGACATCGTCAAGGAAGGAGGCTTCATCGACAGACTGAACACGATATGTGCTAACCAGCTGCCATCTGGCAAGCGTTTCGCGTTGCCTACCGAGGCCCAGTGGGAGTATGCAGCCCGCGGCGGACAAAAGTCGATGGGCTACATATATTCCGGTTCCAACACACTAGACGAAGTGGCCTGGTATGCCGGCAACTCGAACGGCACCACCCACCCCGTTAGCCTGAAGCAACCCAATGAACTAGGCCTTTACGACATGACTGGCAATGTCTGGGAATGGACCCGCGACAACTTTGTCTACTTCGACAAACTCACGCTCAACCAAGGTCTCAACTACGTTTGCAATGCCAACAACAACTACCGCGTCAATCGCGGCGGCAGCTATGCTACCAGACATACGGGACTCGAAACCGCTTACCACACATGGCTGGCAATGCACCAGTCCTATATAAACCGCGGTCTGCGACTTGTCCTTGTGGATGACTTCAACGAAGAAAGACTCGTGGAACCTACTCGGCCCGACAATCTCCTTTCCATCGCTGTGAACAACGGTACAGTCGGTTATTACCTCCCGATGGTTGAAGTGAAGGGCGGCTACTATGAGCTCGTTTACGAACGCGACGGCGAACAGAAAACCGTCAGAGGAACGCTTTCCGATTTCTATATTTGCCAAACCGAAACGATGAACTACATCTGGGAAACCGTCATGGGCTCGAAACCACAAGGCCAAACCGAGAGCGAAGGCCTCTATCCCGTTACGATGATTAACTATGAGGACATCACCAAGAGCGGCGGCTTCCTCGACAAATTGAACACAATGTGCGCCGACCAGTTGCCCGCCGGGATGCAGTTTGCCCTCGCCACTGAGGCCGAATGGCACTATGCTGCCAACGGCGGACGTAAGTCGCATGGCTACATCTACGCTGGTTCAAACACATTAAGCGATGTAGCCTGGTATTCCAACAACAGCGAACACGCCTCCCACTTCGTGGCCTCCAAGCAGCCCAACGAGCTTGGTCTCTACGACCTAAGCGGTAACGTCTGGGAATACTGCAACGACTGGTATGCCGATCTGGCCGACATTCCTGCTGACCAAGGCACCGACTATGCTGGTCCCGTATCAGGCAATCGTATTGCGGGCTGCGGCGGTTGCTACGACAGCGAGCCCTACACTTGCACAAATGCCTACCACGGCCGCGAGATTGAACACAACGGCCGCAACGCTACTTTAGGCTTCCGCATCGTTTTGAGACATATAAACTGAAGGTAATAAAAATTAAACATGTCAGTGTCGACCTATTTCCTGACCAAATATGACGTGCTTTAATAAACTCACCAACAACTAAAAGAAAAAAAACTATGAGTGAAATGGAAGGACAACAAATACCTCAGTACGGTAAAAATCAGAAGATTATAGATAGCCATTACGACCCGTCATTGGCTGTCAAGTGTATTAACGGAACCTTCGTCGGCAAGAAGACGGAGAACATCATATCCTATAAAGGCATTCCGTTCGTTGGTCAGCAGCCTGTCGGCAACCTGCGTTGGAAAGCTCCTGTAGATGTTACGCCGAACGACGGGGTATATGAGGCCTATTACTATGGGAAAGCGCCCATCCAGGAGCCGGGCGATCCTTCTACCATGTATGGTACGAGTGAGGACTGCCTGTACCTGAATGTTTGGAAGGCTGATGAGACAGCTAATAATAAAAAGCCGGTTATCGTATGGATTTACGGTGGCGCATTCGACGTAGGCGGAGCGACTGACCCGATGTATGATTGCACCAATTTCCTGAAAGAAAATCCTGATGTCATTGTCGTGACTCTCAATTACAGAATCAATGTCTTCGGCTTCTTCCACCTGTCGCACCTGTCAGACGGCAAGGACTATCCTGACGCCCAGAACTTGGGACTTTTGGATCAACTGATGGGCTTGAAGTGGGTTCACGAGAATATTGCAGCCTTCGGTGGCGACCCCGACAATGTGACCATCTGGGGTGAGTCTGCTGGTGCTGGTAGCTGTACGCTGCTTCCGCTCATCAAGGGCTCGCATCAATACTTCAAACGTGTCATCGCACAAAGCGGCGCTCCTGCCCAAACGAGAAGTACGGAGCAAGCCATCGCCTGCACGAACAACCTGATGGAGAAACTCGGCTGTAAGACTGTTGCCGATCTGTTGAAGATCAGCGCCGAGGATATCATGAACGTGTGGGCACCCACGCTCGGGTTATATAATGCACTCGGCGTACGCACCATGCCAGAGAGAGACGGTATCTACCTGCCGTTGAATCCGTGGGAAGCATACGCGAACGGCGCTGCCAAGGACATCGAGTTCCTTCAGGGCTGCGACAAGGATGAGATGAACACCTTCATGGGAGCCCTCGGAGTGGAGGCTTGGAATGCGTGGGCCAAGGTGCGCACGGCAGAGAAGCTCGCCCAGCTGACGGACCAGGAGAAGGCATTGGTAGAAAGCTATCTCAACGACATCCAGGGAGAAAGCTACGAGGCTACCGTCAACCTGTACAGTCAGATGATGTTTGTCGCTCCGCAAATCAGGCTGTCGGATGAACAGGCCAAGGCCGGTGGTAAGTCGTACACCTACTACTACAGGGTTGAATCCTCCCAGCCATACATCAAGGCCGGACATGCGTCAGAACTGCCGGTGGTATTTGCCCATCCGGAGATTCAGGAGTTCACCGGAAGAGCCTACGACGAAACCTTCAGCAAGACCGTGCGCAAGATGTGGGTGCAGTTCGCCAAGACCGGCAATCCGTCGCTCAGCGCGGAGATCTCCCCCGATGGCAAAGCCAAGGAATGGCCGCTCTACGACCTGAAGAACAGGCAAGTGATGGTACTCGACGAGTTCGATATCCATACGGCTAAGGAGTCTGAGCTAAAGATTGTGGATTGGGAAAGGACTTATTTCCTGACTAACTACTATATGCCTTGACATAATTCACCATCGTATATAAGAGATTCGGAAAAGTAGAAAGATAAATCATGAGCAAGAAGAGCCTCATCTGGAAAATACCCTGCATCACTATAGGTGTTATTTTGGGAATAGTCCTGTTGCTGTTGATTACAGTAACGGTTATTCTGGTGACACCCAGAGCACGCACGGCTGTCTTGCAAAGATGTGTGACGGAAATCAATAAACGAACTGACCTGGATGTGGATCTGGGACGGCTCTATCTTTCTCCTTTCCATCATTCTCCGATGATTCTTTATCGCGCCTACAAGGGCGAAGAAGACCTGCCACTTCACATAGAAATCGATAGCCTCTTTATCGGCCATCGTGGTCAGGATACGCTGCTGTACGTGCATGGCTTGCGTCTGCAAGGTTGCATGAAAAAACCTGGGAATGGTGAGCCGAAAGATGATTTTCTGGCCCGTACCATCGTGGTAGATCAACTGCTGCTGGATCAAACGACTGTCCACTCTGACACCATGATAGACGCAGTGGGAATCGACGTCATCTTGAGATATCTGAATGTAAAGAGTCCAGGACTCAACATTACAAAAGGAGAGTACCCGCTGCATGGCTTGCAGTTGGCGGATGCTTTTGTGGGCATTGAATTGCGTGACACCGAAGACGAGGACGAGGACACCACTTCCATCCCAATGGCCTTCGATGTGCCGGATGGCGAGTTACGCAACGTGAGGTTTCTACTTAATCCGATGGGACTGGATATACGTGCCGGCTCTTTGTCCACGAATGTGTTGGCGGATGTGGGAGGCAACCGCTATGATGCGCGTCGCCTGAATATAGGGAACGCTTCGCTCACGCTCGAATCACTGTACCTGCCTTTTGATACAATCAATGGAGATGCACTGGTGGATCTGAACACCAATATGATTACTTCGAATCGCTTGTTTGCTCGCTCCGACGAATTTGGGGCGAAAGCGGATTTGGTGGGAACAAAGCTGAATCTGGAGACCATGCGGGTGGACTTGTCTGGCAATGCTGATTATCAAGGCAATAGGGCGAACTTGAACGGATTCTATGATATTGATGATGAGATGTATGACATGATGGTGAACGTTGAGCAGGTGAATGCAAGTCCATTTCTCGCAGATAGTCATTACGTGGAATTAGCAGGCGAAATACATGCGCAAGGCAAAGGGATAGACATAAATTCCCATGCAATGAAGTGCAAAGTAGCCATGAACCTGACCAATTGTATCTATGACAATATCAATGCATCCGGCCTGATACTTGATGCGGAACTGGCCAATAAGAAAGTTACAGGAAATTTGCATTTACCTGTGACGATGAAGGACAACTCCATGCGGATAAAGGCAGAGACGGAACATCAGTTCTGGGTATCAGATTTCTTGACCCCAGAGAAGATGAATGTGGACTATCATACGCAGATGAAGAATGTGATAGCACATGTGGCGGGCGAGGATTTTGATATCCGCTCTCTGAACCTTGACTTTACTACAGATACTGCTACATCGTTGTATATGGTTACACAAGGACTTACCATCGATGCACAAAGTCCGATGCATGCACTCCGCTTGGTGGATGAGGTACAACCGCTGCTCGGAATCGTTACAGATACATCATTTGTTCAGTCCATTGTCTCGTTACAAGACCTGACGATGCTGGATACACTCCGACGATTAATACCAGATATACAGGCGGAAATACAGTTGACGAAAGGTAGCCCCATTCAGTCTATCATCGAGCGAAGTGGCTTGGATATCGAAGAGGTGGCTTTGTTGCTGAAATCTGATTCTCTCCAGTCAGACTTGGCATTGGATGCAGCTATCCCGGATATTGACCATCCTGAAGATACACTGCGTTTACCTGCTGCTAATGCGTCGATGCGTGTAAGCATGACGGAAGGCAAAACCTCCGTCTCGCTCAAAGCCAATACCAATATCACCGACGGTGTGATGAGTGTGGATGAGTTGTGTACCGATGCTGCGCTGCAGCTTAATTTGGAACGGAATGGACGTGAGTTGAGCGGAACAGGACACCTTGAGCTGGACAGCCTCATATACGATAATATGGAACTCGGCAACCGAACAGCGGACATCAAGATTTCGCCATCGGAGCAGTATGACAATGCTATCCGGGCAGATGTACGATTGGACGATATACCGATGGAACTGGTGAGCAGCATTATTCAAATGGAAGACATCGACTTGGATGGTATCCTTCGGGCGAAGGCCACTGCAGATGGTTTGCCTGCACAAATGGACCTCTCTGCTGAAGTGCTGCCGCTGGATGTAATTGCTTATTACAAACCCTACGATGTGGAGTTGAGTCTGGGAGAAACTCCTATTGTAATGGAGCATAATAATGTAAAACTTAACGATGTGCGTGTTTATAGCGTCAATGGTTCCTATCTGGCTCTGAATGGTGGAATGGACCTCAATACGATGCGCATGGATGTGGATTTGGCTGCCGATAACTTCTCTCCTGTGAACTTGGAACAGAATGGTCCTATTCCTGTTCATGGTACTTTGGCAACCGATATCCGAGGACGGGTAAGCGGACCGTTGGACAGCATCTTTGCGGACGTGAATGTCACTGTTCTGCCCTCCACAGATATCACCTATCCGATAGATGACAAGAATATGGCGCAGGTTAAACCATACGGTACTGTCAATATTCAGTACAACACTGCTGTCGGGGAGCTCGACCTTGGTGGAAAGCTCAATGTGGATGAAGGTATAGTTCGCTATTCTCCCAAGTTGTATCCCATGATGCCCTTCCGTGTGGACTCGGGAAGCCACGTTACCTTCAATGGTCCCCTGGGAAATACAGATCTTAGGCTTTCCGCTTCGCAGCAAGTGAAAGCGGATGTGCAATCAGCGGGTCAAGAGACCCGCCGTGTGGCCTTCAATACCGGTGTGCGCGTAAATGGCATACTCGATTCGATAGGCCTTAATACCATAGGCTTTTTCCTCGAAGCATCTGATGACGAAACGGTTACACGCGAACTGAACTCTATGGATGAGGAGACACGCGAAGGTGTGGCTGCGGTGTTGCTGGCTACTGGCATGTACATGGGCGAAAGCAATGTGGCCACACAACAGAATGGATATGCCTTGTCCAGCATCATCAACAGCCGTATCAATGCCGCCATGGCTAATTCCAAGATGGGTAATAAAATAGATATCGATATCAGTAGCGGACAAACCGTACATGCTTCCGGTAAGACCAATGACATGAATATCGCCATCAGCAAATCCTTGTTCAATGATAAACTGCGCATTACCGTCGGCTCTACCATCTCCGACAATCCGGAGGTCAACAAAGCCAACGGACTGCTCAGTCTTATATCAGCAGACCTTAAACTGACCAAATCGGGCAGTGTTTTTCTGCGCATGTTCTCTCAGCGTGATTATGAAAATATCTTTGAAGGCGAACTCAGAAAGTCTGGCATTGGTGTAAGAGCAACCAAGCAATGGAAACGTTACCAATTTTTACCCTCTACGGGTGATTCTATTATGCGTACATACGGTTTTACCGCGGATGCGGATGTCGCTTATCGTTCCAACAACAGTATCGGCCCCAACCTTACCCTCGTTCATTCTATAAAGAACCTCTTGGGGAGAGGAGAGACATTCTTGGTCAAGGGTTACGGGGCTTATTATTGGTCGTTGCGCGATCGTCATTCGGGTGATCCGAAGACCACCGACACCTACAAATTCGGAGTCGATGTCGCGATTATCTTCCCATACCTGCACTGGGCGGGGAAAAAGAAACCCGATGGCGATACTCGCTACCGAATTGGGTACAAGTACGAGAACATAGCGGGTGGATACGGTGTTCACAAGTTCTCCGGAGCTTTTTCGTATTTTATCCGCTCGTCTAGCCATATCACGCATGTCTTTACGCCTTTCTCGCTCTCGTTGGTCAGAGTGAAAGTCGAGTCCTCAGATCTGATTAATAATGCGGCTGATAAGCCGGAACTTCTCAAAATACTTGCAGGAAAGGAGTTTATTCCCTCCATCGGCTATGAGCTTACCTATAGCGATTACCGCTCCGTACGGAAAGTCAACACCATGTTCGATTTTGAAATCAAAGAAGCGGGTAGCATAACTAATGCCATCTATTGCATCTTTGGACGTGAGTGGAATGAGTTGGAGAAACCGATTGGCAAAGTACCCTTCGATGAGTTTGTCAAGGTGACGGTCGAACTGTGGAATAAGTTCAACCTGCCGAAACAAGTATGTATTGCGACGCGTCTTTTCGCAGGAGCCAATATACCGTTTGGCAACTCCGAATATGCTCCGCTTTCAGAATCCTTCTATGCCGGTGGTCCCAACAGTTTGCGTGCGGCATCCCCATACGCTTATGGGCCGGGAAATTTCTATAGCGCCAAATATAACCAGAACTTTTTCCATGCCGGTGATATAAAACTCGAAGCCAACATCGAACTACGTTTTCCCATCGTATGGAAACTCTATGGCGCCTTTTTCCTCGATGCAGGCAACGTCTGGAACTGGCGGAACACCTTCGACCTTCTCAGCAAAGAGGATTATGAGCTACTGGCCGAGAAGATGGGATTTACCGAAAAGATTTATGACGGATTTATCGGAAATCCGTATATCGCAAAGCAGATTGCTCTGGGTACAGGTACAGGATTCCGCCTCGACATCGACGGACTTGTTATCCGCTTGGACTTAGGTATAGGTATCCACTCACCTTATCAGACATACAAATATGACAAGGAAGGCAAGCCTGATCTCACACGGCCGATTACCAAGTATTACAATATCCCGTCTGTCCTCGACGGCCTGCGCCTCAACTTCAGCATAGGTTATCCATTCTGATGCGCACTTTCAAGTAACTTTCAAGTATCTTCCAAGTTACTTCCAAGTTCCTTCCAGTGAACTTCCTGTATTTGACTGCCTCTCCGATTTGCACACTGTCAATTTAGACCAGTCGAAAGGCACGAGTAAACCAAGAAGACCCCTAGAAGAGAGGTAGAAGAGTGTATGAAGATGTAAACAGTAATTGAAAAGTATACCACTTCAGTTTAACCTTCTCCAATCTGTCAATTTTTCTCAGGGAAAGTTAACCCTGTTGAAGAACAAAATGAAAGAATTGTCGCTGGAATAATCTCAACAAACACTTTCTTGTTTAATAGTCAAATCCAATTGCCCATATCGGTAGTTTATTGCCAATGGCTGTCTCCAGATTATCAGAGAGAATATACGAATTGGGAATATTTGCTATCTGCGAGAAGTCCTTATCTTCACCGCCAACCTCAAAAACATATTGATTATCCACGAGAAAATCGCCATCGGTTTTTCGGTATTCAAGGGTGTGTTTTACGGCCAGCTGATTGGCAACATATGTCTCACGGGCAGTACCTATCTGTATGGGAGTGGTAGCCCAAGCATACAATAGATTGGTGTTGTCTATATATATTTTGTCCGGTTTTTGCATGCGCTTTACATTTTTCAAGTCAGAGTATAGCAAATGTATAAGTTTAGCTTTGTCAAGATGGCTCAAATACGCCAGTATGGTATCTCGTTTCAGTCCGCTCAAGGTTGATAGCTTCGAGATGTCTACCTGGAATGGCACACTTGCACAAAGTATGGTCAACAACGATTTGAGCCGACGTGTGTTTCCCAAGTTGACTTTGCATATTCTGGGCAATTCGTCATCAATAACCCGATTGACCACTTGCTGTATGGTTATATAATAATCTATCTCATTGTCGAGATAATAGGGATAATATCCATATTTAAGGTATTCGTGGAAAAGTGCCACCGGTCTGCCTGCTTTATTCATTTGTTCAATAAGAGGTGCCGGGTTTTGCAGTACCTTTTCAAGCGGATAAACAGGTAACTCTATGCCCTTATAGAAGTGCAGGAATTCTCGGAAACTAAGCCCTTGTATGTCATGATTGACACACCGTCTTGCTAGGTCAGAATCTCCCTCGGTAAGACTCAACAAACTGCTTCCGCTTAGTACTATTCGCATGGTGGGATAAAAGTCGTATATCTCTTTGATCTCACGACTCCAATTCTCGTATTTATGGACTTCATCAAGAAAAAGATGTTTGCCGCCATTCAGATAGAATTCTTCCGCAAGTTTTAGTAGAGTGTTGGTATTGAAATAATTATCGTCACACGAGGCATAAAGCACTTGTCGGTCTAACGCCTGGTAATGCAATTTGATATATTGCAACATCATTGTCGTTTTCCCCACGCCCTTGGGACCACGAATGGCCATCAAGCGTGCTTTCCAGTTAATAGAGTGCATCCACTGACGAATGATTTGAGTGGGTGTAACCTCCAATAAACGATCGTGTTTTCTGAACAAGCTTTCCATAATATTCTCTGTATCAATGCCTAATGTTATATTTCAATCTATTTGTCCTTTATAAAGGACGGTTTTTGCAATTATTTGTCCTTTTCATGGGGCAAATATAATGATTATTTTTATTCTGACGCACATTAAATTCAATTTTTTCACTTCTGTGCAATTTTCTGCACACCCGTTTCCGAAACTCACCGTATTTTTGCAACGTCATATTTAGATGAGAGATGACGACACGAAGCGACATTTTATTGCCTGCAAGGTGTTGCTTTCATGATTGACAAGCTGGTAAACGTCGGTTACAAGGATTTGTTAGGGATTGGGGATGTCAGAAATGAACAAGAGCAGGAAACCTGCTGGTGTGATATCCATGAGTTATGCCGCCGACATCCTGAACTTGTAAAGAGCAATGTGATTTCCCGAAAATGGCGTTTGGAAAATGGATTTCCGTGCAAAGGTGGCTACAAAAGTCGACAAATGTATTATGAGCCTGACGTGATAGAGTGGATAAACCAGCACTTAAGAAGGAAAAAATGTTAGTCCATTTGTTAGTCCAACAAAAAAAAAGCACTTACAAAGAAATTTGTAAGTGCTTGATTTTTAGTGTGGGAACTACTAGATTCGAACTAGTGACCCTCTGCTTGTAAGGCAGATGCTCTAAACCAACTGAGCTAAGCTCCCTTGCAAAATTGCGATGCAAAAATACGAAAATTTTTTAATCTGACAATGGGGTGATGAAAAATTTTTAAATCATTGTAAGTTGTTGATAATTATTATGTAATGAATTTGTATTGCGCATTGATGAGGTGTTTCTTTCCTGCAATGTTTGTGTTTTTTGTAAAATTAGCGGTATATTGTTCGCAGGATGTCTGGTTCGGACGCAATGAATTGCGTCCCTACATTCAAAGCATTCAACCAATCAATTTGCACATTTGCTAATTAACCAATTTGCTAATTCAATTGTCACATTAGCACATTAACTAATTAGCACAATGAATAACTCCCCTTGAGCACGCAGTGCGAAACTCCCCCTTTATATAATTTGCACATTTGCTAATTAACCAATTTGCTAATTAAAATTTTCCGTACCTTTGCACCGTAAATTCGTATGGCATGACCTTTGCGGAAATTCAAGATTTGGTGGAGAAAGCGACGGCTTCTATGTCGGCATGGATGTGGAGCCCTCCGCTGGTGGCACTATGCCTGCTGGCAGGCCTGTATTTCTCGCTGCGAACCCGTTTCGTGCAGGTGCGTCATTTCGGTGAGATGTGCCGACTGCTGTTCGCCAATGACAAGAAACAAAAAGTGGGCATCTCCTCCTTTCAGGCCTTTGCCATTGCCTTGTCCGGCAGGGTGGGCACGGGCAATATTGTGGGGGTGGCCACTGCCATTGGTTATGGTGGACCGGGTGCCATCGTATGGATGTGGATTATCGCCTTTTTCGGCGCCGGCTCGGCTTTCGTGGAGGCTACTTTGGCACAGATATATAAGGTGCACCATAATGGTCAGTTTCGTGGAGGTCCGTCATATTATATTGAAAAAGGTCTGCGCTGCAAGTGGTTGGCGGTCCTGTTCGCCGTTTGTTCGGTGGTGGCCTGCGGCTTATTCTTGCCCCCGGTGCAGTGTAACGGTATAGCTATCGCCTTTGCCAACTCGTTTCAGATTAATCCCGTGTATATTGGTTTGGTAGTGGCTTTGTTGCTGGGGCTGGTGGTGATTGGCGGTGTGAAACGTATTGCCTACGTGGCACAGATTGTGGCTCCTTTCATGGCGGTGATTTACGTGATCATGTCCATAGTGGTGTTGTGTTACCATTGGCCGGCCATTCCGTCGGTGCTGAAGGAAATGCTGACGGGGGCAGTGGGAATGCACGAGGCTACCGGTGGCATTTTGGGTGCTACTATCGCATGGGGCGTGAAACGTGGTATATACTCCAACGAGGCAGGGCAGGGGACAGGTCCTATTGTGGCGGGTGCTGCTAAGGTTTCACATCCTGTGAAACAGGGACTGGTCCAAGGCTTCTCCGTCTATATCGACACCTTGCTGGTCTGTTCTGCTACGGCAGTGATGATTCTGGCAGCCAAAACCTATAATGTGATAGATGCCGCCACAGGCGAGTATTTTGTTACATCGTCATACGCACTGGGAGCTCCGGATGTGTCCTATACGTCAACAGCTATCGGTACCGTTTTTGGACAGACGGTTGGCAATTTGTCGGTGGCAATAGCATTGGCATTCTTTGCCTTTACCACCATTATGGCCTACTACTATTACGCCGAAACCAGCATTGTTTATTTGTTCGGTAGGGGAAAACGTGAACATGTGGCTGTTTGGGTGTTGCGTATTGTCATCGTGTTGTCGGTGTTTTATGGCTCCATGAAATCCGCCAAGGCTGCATGGGATTTGGGCGATATCGGCGTCGGTGCCATGGCCTGGATCAACATTATTGCTATCCTCCTGCTGTCGCAAAAAGCTATTAGGACCTTCCGTGATTACGAGAAACAGCAGAAAGAGGGCAAAGACCCTTTTTTCGATCCGAAGAAACTGGATATTGATAATGCTGATTTTTGGGAAGAGCGGGGAAGTGATCAGGGGCCAGGGGTCAGTGATTAGTGATTAGTGATTAGGTTCTAGGTTACAGGTATCAGGGGGCAGTAGGGACGCGATTCATCGCGTCCGTCAAGCCGAAAGGCAGTGATTAGGTTACAGGTGTCAGTTTAAAATAACTATCAATTATCAACTAAAAAAAGATGTTTCAGAAAATTATTCGTGCTTGTGTGAGAGTGGTGCAGCGTTATCTGCCCGAACCGTTTATTTTTGCGATTATCCTGACTTTGGTGGCTGCTCTGCTGGCCATGCCGATATGCCGTCAGACCCCCGTTGAGGTGATTGAACACTGGGGCAATGGCGTGTGGGGACTGCTGGCTTTTGCCATGCAAATGGCCTTGGTGCTGGTCTGTGGTTCTACTTTGGCTGCTGCTCCTGTGGTGAAAAAGGGCATTGGTCGTTTGGCGGCTATCCCGAAAACTCCTGCCATCGCTATCGCTTTGGTGACGGGCGTTTCCGCTGTGGCCTGCTGGATTAACTGGGGCTTCGGATTAATTGTAGGGGTGATTTTCGCCAAAGAGATTGCCCGCAAGCTGCAGGGGGTGGATTACCGACTGCTGATTGCCTCGGCTTACAGCGGTTTTGTGGTTTGGCATGCTGGACTTTCTGGTTCAATTCCTTTGACGATGGCCACTCCTGGCGATGCACTGACCAAGGCCACCAATGGCATTCTGACCGAGCCGGTGCACATTACCCGCACCATCCTTGATCTGCACAACATTGTCATGGTGATACTGGTGATTATCGCTTTGGTGGTGGTAAACGCTTTGATGCATCCCAAGAAAGAGCATGTGATTACCGTTGATCCTTCGTTGTTGGAAGAGGTGGAAGCTCCTGCAAAATTAACCGCTGAAACGCCAGCCGAAAAGATGGAGAATAGCCGTCTGCTGAGCTGGATTGTGGCCTTGCTAGGCTTCTCATATCTGGTGATTCATTTGGGCTTTAAAGGTGGCTCCTTGGATCTGAACTCTGTCATCATGTTGTTCCTGTTTACGGGCGTGATTTTGCATGGCACGCCGCTGGCTTACGTGAGGGCATTCACTAAAGCGGCTACAGGCGCTGCGGGCATCATCTTGCAATTCCCGTTTTATGCGGGTATCATGGGCATTATCACGGGTGTCGGAGCTTCGGGAATCTGTTTCGGCACAGTCATCAGCGATGCATGTATCTCTATTTCCACTCCGCATACCTATCCCTTGCTGACTTTCCTCTGTGCGGCAGTGCTCAATATGTTTGTGCCTTCTGGTGGTGGACACTGGGCCATCCAGGCTCCCATTATGTTCGCTGCGGGTGCTGATTTGGGTGTGGATCCTGGCTTGACAGGCATCGCCATCGCTTGGGGTGATGCGTGGACCAACCTGATTCAGCCGTTCTGGGCCATTCCAGCCTTAGCTATCGCCAAACTCAATGCCAAGGATATCATGGGATTCTGTATCATCGATTTGGTGGTCACAGGCGTTATCATTTGCGGTGGACTGCTAATTTGGGCATGGTGATATTGAAAAAAATGGCCTCGTATTGCGGCGACATCTGTTTCGCGGCGGTCTCATTCACCGCTTCGGGGCAAATCCAACCCGCGCCGCGACCATATACCCGTGTCCATCATTTCCCCAGGGTAAGGTGCTCGTTCCTCGCACCATAACCCTGGGCTACCGAGCCTTGCAGACCTACGGCCTGCGCATCGTACAAACATAGCCATTGACGGCAGTGCACAGGAAATGCCGACATGCGAAGCGGACGCGATGAATTGTGTCCCTACAGTTCAACGTATGCATTCGTCAGACACATCTCTGTAACTAAGCCATGATGCTGCGTGCGGAGGCCATGCCGACGGTTTCTTCTGTGGAAGGTATATATAAGGTGCTACTTGCACATCACATGGGCACATTAGGTGGCATCATGTAGGGCTGTCGTATCACGGCAGCCGCTACAGGTTCATCATACGGCTGCCACAATGTGACAGCCCTACATATCATGAAACAGCCCTACATGACATGAATATGGACGAGTGTGCAGATGGATGGGAAAAGTGACAGAAAAAATTATTCGTTAGTGTGTAATTCGAGAAATTTATGTAAATTTGCACTTCGTTACTACGCATTCATGAAAAAAATAACAATATGAAAAAACAACTATCTTTAGTCTCCGTCTTTTTGGTGTTCCTCGCCATGGGCTTCGGCGATGCGGCGGGACAGCTGGTCTCCATTGTGGAAAAAGCCTTCAACATCACCCCCTTCGCCGCCTCGTTGGTGTCGTTCTCGGGTATGATTATGTTTGGTGTGTTGTCGGTGCCCATGGGCGTCACCCAGTCCCGCATCGGAAAGAAGAAAATGTTGACTATCGGTTTGATACTCTTTTTGTTAGGAGCTGTTCTGCCGATTATGGCCTTTAATTTCCCCATCATTCTATTGGCGGTACTGTTGATGGGTGCTGGTGCTACCATTTTGCAAGTATCTGGAAATCCATTGATTAGAGATGTCTCACCAGAAGGAAAATATTCGAGCATGCTCTCCTTCGCCCAGTCATTGAAGGCTATAGGTACTTTATCCACTTCTTTGATTTTGGTATTGGTGGGCACCTCGCTGATGAAATACGGCTGGTTTTCTTTTACGCCGGAAGGTGCCACGGAACCTGTGAACATGGGTTTCCGTATATTGTTTCCGATTTTTGCGGTGGTACTGCTGATTACCTTGCTGATGGTGGCATTTTTCGTGCCCAATGAGGTGGAAAAAGAGACTTCAACACCTACAACTTTTGGAAAATGTCTGAAAGCACTGGGAAATCCGTTCATTTTGATGATGTTTCTCGGCATTTTCTTCTATTGCGGTGCCGAAGCTTCCATGTTCAACAGAATTCCTTCCATCTTGATCGAGAACAATCCTGCTATTTCTCCGGCATTGGGTAATATTGTATTGATTGTGGCGTTGTTTGTGGGCCGTTTCATGGGCGGTGTATGCCTGCGTTATATCAAACCGAATGTGTTTCTGATGCTGACAGTTTTGGTTTCCATTATCGGCAATGTGCTCTTGTTCCTGCCGTACAATGCCGTCACTACCTGGCTGAGTTTTATACTGATTGGCGTGGGCTTCGCCAATATTTTCCCCTTGATTTTCTCGATTTGTGTGGATCGTATTCCTGAAAAGACCAACGAAATCTCAGGTCTGATGACCACCGCTATCGTGGGTGCCGCTATCGTGCCGCTGCTGACCGGTTTCGCCGCCAATTTCAATCCCCGCTACGCCTTCTTCGTCACCCTCGCCTGCCTCCTCTACCTCACTGTCGTTGCCCTCCGTACTCAAAAAACTGAAAACTGAAAACTGAATTTTGAATTTTGAATTTTGAATTCTCCTCCTAACTCCTAACCCCTAATTACTGACCCCTGTAACCTGTAACCTGACACCTATTAATTATCAATCATGAAAATTCCAGCATCCGAATTGCCCAAACAAGCTTCCGGTGCCATCTATCACCTGAACCTTTTCCCTGAAGACATTGCCGACAACATTATCCTTGTTGGCGACCCCGGTCGTGTACCAATGATCTCCCAGCACTTCGATACAATCGAGCTGAAGAAGAGCAACCGTGAGCTATACACGCACACGGGCACTAAAAACGGCAAGCGCATCACCGCTATTTCCACGGGTATGGGCACCGATAATGTGGAGATTGTGATGAATGAACTGGACGCCTTGGCCAATATCGATCTGAAGACAATGGAGGTGAAACCAGATCATCACAGTCTGAATTTGGTGCGTGTAGGTACCTCTGGCGCTTTGGACGAGCGTTTCACTCCGGGAACTGTAATTGCAACCCAATATGCTATGGGGCTGGATGGGGTGATACATTTTTACAACCATCATGGCGTTGATCATGAGGATGTTGTCAAAGCATTTGTGGAGCATACTGGCTGGGGCGAGAAATTGCCCTATCCCTATTGTGTCAAAGGTTCCGACGACTTGTTGCAGCGCATCGCCTTTGACATGGAAAAAGGCGTGACGTTGACAGCTCCCGGTTTCTTTGCCCCGCAGGGTAGGGCAGTGCGCGGTCCGTTGAAATTTCCCGAAATGAATGCCAAAATCGAGTCCTTCAATTATCAGGGACTTCGTTGCACCAATATGGAAATGGAATGCGCTGCGCTCTATGGCTTGAGTCGTGTGTTAGGACATAATGCGCTTACCTGCTGCGTCTTAATCGCCAATCGAGTGACTGGTGAATTCTTAAACGACTACCATGATATTATGGACCAACTCATTGCTAAAGTGGTGGAGAGGTTCTAAAAGTATATAGTATAAAGTATAAAGTTTATAGTTGTGCTGCTGCTGATTTAATTGGCACATTAGCACATTGATAATTAGCACATTAATTAACTAATTTGCTAATTTACTAATTTACATATTCAACCCCATTATCGCATGCTGCGCAATAAACGTCAGCACACCTGCCAGGTAACCCACTATGGCGATCCAGCTGATGTGTTTCAGATACCATATAAAGTCGATTTTTTCCATACCCATGACGGCTACGCCAGCGGCGGAAC
>Ga0310786_10003493_pt1 | contig 22834 bp, 16 predicted proteins | sample AusTroGonzalo_MG_FD_203881 | JGI IMG/M metagenome (GOLD analysis project Ga0310786, IMG submission 203881) | Bovine rumen microbial communities from tropical cattle in Woodstock, Queensland, Australia - Gonzalo_03 (v2) (version 2) | ecosystem: Host-associated > Mammals > Digestive system >...
GGAGCTCTGTGACCTGCAGCTCTTTGCCAAGAAGATTGCCGTAGCCCAAAAGAAGGTGTTCAACTGCATCAAGGTAGGAGAGGCCGTGCTGGGTCTTGAAGTGCCCCACGCACACATACACCTCATTCCCATGCAGAGTGAGAAAGATATGCTATTCAGCAATCCCAAACTCAAACTAACCCCAGAGGAATTTGAAAAGATAGCGGCCGATATCCGAGCTGCTTTGTAAATAAGAAAGGCGTCAATCTGACGCCTTTTTTTATTTCCTGAAGTACTTGCCGATGACCGGAAGGGACTTAAGCGGGAGGTCCTTCTTGAACAGGTAAGCCAGGAAGATGCAGATCAATACGGTGTTGATAGCCATTGATACCCAGTCATTCAAAGGTTTGCAGCCTAGATAGATCACGTAGAGTACCGCTGCCAGCATCACGTATTTGAATATGTCCATGAGAGGATAGTTTACGGGACTCTTTTTCTGGCCTATGAAGTATGACAGCAGCATGCAGGTTCCGTAGCCTGCAAATCCGCCCCAGGCGCATGCCATATAACCGTACCTGGGTACAAACACTATGTTGATGGCAATCATCACCGCAGCTCCTATGCCGCTCATTACGGCACCCCACCAGGTCTTGTCTATCAGTTTGTACCAGAAAGATAGGTTAAAGTATATGCCCATGAACAGCTCGGCCAGCATAACGATAGGCACAACCTTAAGGCCGTCACGGTAATGGACTATGATCCCTGCTTGCATCAATTCCGGGTCAGGTTCAGGCTCAGATACCAGATGCTGCAGGATAGGCATATAGAACATGACAGCCAGGAAAGCCAGGATACCGAATATTATAAAGAATTTCATACCCTGTGCCAAAGTCTCACCGGAGTTCTTGTTCTTTGAGTCTCCAAAGACAAAAGGTTCGTATGCATATCGGAATGCTTGGGTAAGAAGTGCCAGCAGCATGGCAATCTTACAGCATGCACCGTAAACACCCAGTTGCGCCTTACTCCAAAGCTCGTCCTTAACAATATAAGGGAAAGCAATCTTGTCAAACACCTGGTTCAGGATTCCTACCAGACCCAGCAGCAAGATAGGCCATGCGTAGTTGAGCATGCGGCGGGCCAGCTTGCGGTCAAACCCGAACGTGATACCCTTAAGCTCCTTTATGAATCCAAACGTTATGCAGAATGTGCAGAGCAGGTTGACAAAGAATATCAGGCCTACGCCATAGTCATACTTATTATAGAAGGCTTCCAGACCCGGTATGAAACTGAACATCTTGGGCATGAGCCAGAACACAAATACGTTGAGCAGTACGTTGGGGATTATGAACGCCATCTTGAGCACCATGAACTTGATGGGACGATGCTGCTGTCTCAACCTACTGAACAGTATTGCCTGGAACGCATCCAGTCCGGCTATGAGGATAAAACAACCCACATATTCCGGGTGCTCCGAGTACTTAAGCAAATCTGATATCGGGGTGATGAAACAGAATGAAAGAACGATAAACAGCAAGCTCACACCACCCACCAGACGCAATGCAGTACTATACACCATCCGCTCATCCTCTTCCTGTTTGTTGGCAAACCTGAAGAATGTGGTCTCCATTCCAAATGTGAGCAGCACAAACAGCAGCGCAGCTATGGCGTACATCTGTGTCACAATGCCGTAACCGCCGCTGGCAGGGTTAATGAATCTGGTATGCAGCGGAACCAGCAGGTAGTTAAGGAACCTGCCCACAATGCTGCTTATTCCGTAAATGGCCGTATCCTTGGCCAATGTCGCCATCTTGCTGTTTGCCATCGCCTATTTACTTTAACAATCCAGAAATCTTGTTCTCCAGGTCCTTGCCGCGCAGGTTTGTGGCAATGATCTTGCCGGTGCTGGCCTCTACCAGGAAGTTGGCGGGAATGGAGCTTATTCCATATTGCTTGGCTACTGCGTTGTCCCAGTATTTAAGGTCACTCACGTGCACCCAGTTCATCTGGTTGTCAGTGATGGCCTTGAGCCACGGCTCTTTTGCGCGGTCAAGTGACACGCCCAGAATCTGGAATCCTTTATCAAAATACTTGGTATATGTCTCTTTAAGATACGGAACCTCACGCATGCAGGGACCGCACCATGATGCCCAGAAATCTATCAGCACATATTTTACTCCGGGAGCAGACATCACATCCTTTGATGAGATGACGTTATCGAACATATCGGTCTGGCTGAACTCCATATACTGGCTTCCGGCCGCCGTAGCCATTAGTTTAGCGTTACGCTCATCAAGTGCTTTCCAGAGGTCTGTTTCTCGCATGGTTGACTTGAAAGAGTCAAGTGCTTTCCTTACCTCTTGGGGTTCCAGATCATCGGCCACCTCACGCAGGCAAACCAGACCGAACATGTTGTCTTTGTTATTCTTTACCCCATTCTGAAGGAATGACCTCCATTTGTGCTGTACCTCTTCCAGTACGCCCTCCTCACCCTCATGCAACTCATAGTATTGTGTAAGTACTATTGATGTGTCGCTCAATGTGTTGAGCAGGTCATTTGACTTGGAGCCAACAACCTTGTATTCATCATAGTAACCAAGAGGAACCATGGTCAGATCACCCGGTTCAAGTATGACGGTGCAGTTAAGTGATGCCAAACGGGTATTGCTGTTGTTGGCAATGTAAGCCAGTTTGGGCAACGTAACATCACCCTTGAATGAGAATGTTCCGTCATCACCTACATGGGCTGTATCCAATATCTGGCCCGAACTTATTAGATATAAGGTACTGATCTCCTTGTCGTCTATCTTTCCATGCAGGAAATAGGATGTTTTCTGACCGGTACAACTGCATAAGACAGTGAATAAGAACAAAAACAGGGTAACTTTTTTCATCTTGATAATATGAACTAATAATAGTTCAAATATAGGGAGTTCGTTTCAATTAACAGACGTGTTGTAGCGCCATTATTGAAAAATTTTTGAAAATTTCCAATAAAAGTGTTGCGAGTTAAAAAATAGTATCTTATATTTGCAACGACATACGATTGCTGAGTCGCATTTTTGATCCGGAACAAACTTGGAACATTAATGTGGCTCTTTTTTGTTTGCTTTGACCTTTTAACGTTTTTTAAATGATGCTAAGAGACTCCATCATCATGATGATGGCCTTGTTTGCAGCCTTTTCCTGTCAGAGTGAAAAATCTGAGTTGGAATATGTGCTCAGGTCGGCCGGTAATAACCGGCCCGACCTCGAGGCCGTTCTAAACCATTACGTTGTTTGCGATCCTAATCCAGACAAATTGGCTGCAGCTGTTTTCCTTGTTAAGAATATGCCTGCACACTACTCGTATGCCGATGATTCCATCTATCTGTACTACGATTACGCCCTTTCTCTCCTTAATGACACCTTGTTGTCTCCTGAATCCCTGCGTGACTCTCTGCTTAATGTTTCAAAAACGATATATGCTCATCTTCCCCTAAAGACTGTTCCCGATACCAGGGTAATAAGCAAGGATTATCTTGTACACAACATAGACCTCTCTTATGACCAATGGAAAAACTGTCCATGGGCAAGCCACCTTACATTTGATGAGTATCTTGAGTGGTTGCTTCCATACAAGGCAGTAGACCTGCAGGAACTTGATTATTGGCGTGATACACTCTCCTTATACTATGGAGACGGATTGCGTAACCCCATTCCTAATGATGTAGAGTATAACACCACTACCGGCGTTGCCGATATGATCCGCAATGAGGTGCTTGAAAAGATTAACCGTCATGGCCTGTATACCGAGAGCGGATTACCGTTGCTCAGTGCATCGCTGTTACCCAAGCAGACCTTTGGAGATATTCCGGATTATGCTTTGCTGGCCGCATTGTCATTCCGCAGTATGGGTATACCTGTAGTCCTTGATGAGACTCCGGTGGGCCCCAGAGATGTGGCTGCTACACGTTGGTATGTGGTGTTGTCGGACCGTGGAAAGGAACTTACATCAGAATGGGACCTTGCCACCGGTATAGGCTGGTCTTTCTTTCCGTACGAGCGCGGTCCCAAGGTGTTCAGGCAGACATATGCTATTGATAAGCGCAGACTGGATTATACAAGGAATGCAAAATTTGTCTATCCGTTTGACATAACCGTAAAGGACGTCACAAGCAAATACTTTCTTTCATCAAAAATCTCTGTATCGATTGGAAAGCACAACCGCAGCAAGTTAATGGACAACTATGTCTATATTGCTTCGGCCATTCGTTCTGCTCAAGACCAGGCATCATTTGTCCATGGTCCTGAGCCGGACGGTTGGAAAATTGTTGATTTCAGTAAGATCAGACATGGTAAAGCCGTCTTTAACGACATGGGACGTGAAGTGATGTACCTGGTCCTTGGTTATGACGGAGGTTCTCTCATTCCAGTATCCGATCCTTTCATCTTGCGTAAGGATGGATCAATGGAATACATATCGGGTGATACTATTTTTTCTCCATATTTGGATAAGTGGTGTAATAAACCTATTTGAAACAGCCATGAAATACATCTTTGGTTTAATTGGGACTTCGGTCTCGTGTTTTCTCGTAATGACTTTAAGCGGTTGTAGTGAGGATCAGAGATATCTTCACTACTCGCTTAAGGTTGCTGCGGAGAACCGGCCGCAACTTGAACGGGTCCTTGAACATTACAGACATGAGGACAAGGATCCGTCCAAGTTAGCTGCGGCCAAATATTTGATTATGAATATGCCAGGGCACTTTTCTTATTCAGATACGGCTTCTGTGAACCACTATTATGACGCAGCGCTTAAGATCCAACAGCTAGGCGGAACTCCAGAGTGGCAGCGTGATACTTTGCGTTCTATCAGTGATGCACTTCAGTATAAACTGTCTGGCTCAATTGAATCTGACGTAAAGCTTATTACTGCAGATTATCTGATTGATAACATAGACAAAGCATTCCATGAGTGGCGTACCCGTCCGTGGGCCCGGCATCTCACGTTCAATGAGTTCAGGGATTGGATATTGCCATACAAGGTTACTGATATGCAGTTGTTGGATTCATGGCGTGATACGCTGTCTGCATATTTCATGGACAGTATCAGTTCCATCACGGATCAAGATGACCCCCGCCTTACCATTTACGGTGCCATAGACATAGTCCGCAATGAGATACATACCAAGAATCCGCCCCGTGTACTGTGGGAGGAGCGCAGCGGCATATCTTTAAGAAGTGCCCAGACATGGGCGCATATGACGTTTGGCAGCTGTTATGATTATGTAACCATGGGAACGGCTGTGTTCCGGAGCGTTGGGTTGCCATCAGTAGTGGACAGGGTTCCTGTATGGGGGCGTAACAGTGAGGGTCACAGCTGGTTCACGTTCCTGTCAGACCAGGGAAAGGAGACACCTACCATTAACTCTCTGATAGTTGCGGCGGGTATGCCGTTCTATCCTTATGAGCGTATACCCAAGGTCTGGAGAGATACATATACAATTAACCGTGACGTGGTAAGATACCGCAATACGGCTAAGTATGTTCATCCGTTTGACCTCTGCAAGCAGGATGTGACAGACCATTACGTCAGGACATCGGACATAAAAGTAAATATATTGCCCAATGCAGAACTGGCCGATAGGTATGTCTACATTGCTATGGCAGTAAATTCCTTTGGCCCCTCCTGGCGCATTTTGGATTATGGCAGGATCAGTCATGGCAAGGCCTGTTTCAAGAATATGGGACGAAACATACTTTACATAGTTCTTGGCTATAATGGAAAAGAACTTGTACCGGTAAGCGCTCCGTTTGTTTTGCAGATTGATGGTACAATCAGGTATATCGGGTGCGAAGATGAGATTGTATATCGCAGCATGGATGTTCGTCGCAAATACTACGAGTCTTATAATGTGGTAGATATGCGTCGGCGTATTCTTGGCGGTAAGATTCAGTGTGCAACCAGGCCTGATTTCAGAGATTCACTGACGCTCTATACCATTGATAATACGATAATTCCTGACAAGATACCCGTCAATGCCAACGCCTCATACAGATACTGGCGCTATCTCTCACCTAACGGTTCCTGGGGTAGTGTAGCAGAGGTGTTATTTATGGATTCCAAGGGCAATCCTGTAAAGGGCAGGGGAATAGCAGTCCCTGAGGCCGGGCAGGATGCAATAGACCGTGCGTATGATGGAGATTTGCTTAGCAATTTTGAGGTCAACCAGCCAGACGGAAACTGGGTGGGCATTGACCTTGGTGCTCCGGGAGTAGTGTCATACGTGCGTATTGTACCCAGAAGTGATGACAATGACATACGTCCAGGCGATAATTATGAACTGCTCTACTTTGACGGCCAGGCCTGGCAGTCACTTGGAGCTCAATTGGCTGGCAGCAACAGCCTTCATTATGATGATGTTCCTCAAAACACTCTGCTGTGGTTAAGAAACTATACCAGAGGAAATGATGAACGTCCATTCATAGTTGATGCTGACGGAAACATTCAATGGTGGTAATTAGAAATGATATTAAAAATGAAGCATTACAGTATTGTCAATGTGGCAGCAGTCATATCATTGTTGCTATTGTTATTCATCTCTTGTAACAAGGGTGCAGTTTTCAAAGGAGAAGCAGATTATTCTGATGTAGAAACCATAAGGTATGATTATACAAAAGATAATTTTATCCCCAGAGACTCAGTATTTGGTGATATCTCTTTTGTAAAACTAGAAACAAGAGATGATAATCATATTGGCATGGTAAATCAGGTGCTGCTTGGAGACAGTACTATTATTGTTGTTGATTGGACTATTGCTAACGGCGTTTTTATGTTTGACTTTGATGGGAAGTACTTAGGAAAGATCTCCGGACTTGGGGACGTACATAATGAGTATAGGAGGTTGAGTTATGTCTGCAAGAAGTCTGATAATACGATAGCACTATTTGATGAATGGAGTAATAAAATTATGATGTATGATGAACGTGGACATTACATTAAATCAATTTATACAAATCTGTTATCTGCCAGTGCGATGGAATTCATCTCAGATGATTTAATGGCATATGATATATATTTCAAATTTCCTACATACAATGAAAAATATGGAAATATGTCATTTCTGATTAATAATCTGAATATGGAGACAAAGTATAAGTTTGGACGAACAGATTTTAAACCATTCTCGTATACAAGATGCTATAATCTGTATTCTTATGATAATCATGTGTATTGTAATGTAAACTTTAAAGATTGCATTTATGAGCTAAAAGAGGATGGTGTTAAAGCCAAGTACAGACTCTTGTATGGTCCGGAAAACGTGACTGAACATAGTTTCAAGACTAAGAATGAGTACAATGAATTACAGGAACTGTATCCTTATTTTGATGGAGATTTTGTGGAACTGAAAGATTACACTTATGTGATGTTCAGTGGCGAGAACGGCAGAGAGTTATTATATAAACACTCCACAAAGGAAACTTTTGCCCTTTCTTCAGAGTTTGACAATCCAATGGTAACTTTCTTTAGGCATCCAAATGTCAGGTATAAAGATAATATTATGGTTTGTGCTTTATCAGCAGCAGAAGTTTGTTATTGCCTTATGGCCATAATTCCTCAAACTCCTGAAAATAATAGCGTAAAAGCTCTCTTTCCGGGTATAAATATTGATACTAATCCCATATTATTCTTTTATGAGTTAGTGTCTTGACAGTTCTTATTGCAAATGATGATATGATATTGAATCATTAGTAAGACAGTAATATGAAATGTAAATATATTTTGTGCGATCAGTGTTGATTTTTCTGCCTAAGCTGCTCCATGCATAAAACTCCAAGGTGTGTATGGAGCGGCTCAAGGCGGATAATTCACGTTGTTGATTAATAACCTGATTATGTAACTGAAAAACTGGAGAGTAATTAATGATCTGGAAAGAAAGAAGGGATAAGACAGTACGACCCTTGCAAAGTACACTGTCAATATCCCTTCCCGGTCCAGATTCTAAGTGTAACCTAAAAACTGAACGCTGCAAAGATAGTGGATTTTATTATAGTTCTATTGTTTGGCATAACCTATGGTGTTGCCAAATACCATCAATTAGTCTAAAACAATAATTAAAAACGTATTAATCAATCATTTAAGATTATGAAGAAGAAATTATTTATACTGGCAACCACATCTTTGTTTTCACTAGGACTTGCCTTGTATGCAAATCACTCAAACTCCATTGATGTTCTCGGCAGAAGTGATGTAGAAGCTCTGTCCATAAATGAAGGTATTCCTGTTTATATCCAAGAGACAGGTGAATATCCTTATAGAACATGGATAAATCATGTTTCTCAGACAGTTACTTTGGAAAGCTATCGAAAGATATTGAATGAATTTGATGAATATGAGTGCGTAAAGTTGGATGATTATACATGTATGCTAACGACAGCTACACCAATATCTAACGCTACAACTATATTTGATAGGATAACAAATTTTCTAAAGGAGTTCTTCCACGATATATATCCCTTTGAATGGGTAAAGAAATTGTTTAAGACGGGAGATTAATATTACTACTGGCTATCACAACAGGATTAGTTATGTGATAGCCAGTAATATCGGTACAATAACATCATTGTAATAAATAACTATTAAATAATGCAATATGAGAAAACTAGTATTGGGATTAATAAGTGTTTTGTTGTTTACAGCTGGATGTAAGGGAAAATATAGTGAGCATGTCTTGGATTTGGATGTATTTGAAGAAATTGAGCTTAGTCCGCTCACATCTGATGTGAAGATAGTTCCAATTAAATGTTCTATTCCTATGGATGGAATAAGACAAGCACGAGAATATGATGATTATACGATTATGCTTGGATCTAGAAGAGAAACAATTTATATCCTTAAAGAAGACAGTGTTGTGGCTATTCTGAATTCGGTTGGTCGTGGACATGGAGAATATTCATCTATAGATGATTTTGCTTATGATGAAGAATCAAAAGTCATTTATGTCAATGCTGATCGAAAATTGTTAAAGTATGACGTTCCTTCGATGACATTCATCGGATCATCAGATATCAACTATTCTATTTGTGGAATGATAGTTCTAAATAAGGATGAAATACTAGTCAATTGTTCTTACAATAGTGAAGACACAAAGCCTTTCAAAGGAATATGTGTTATATCATCAGTTACAGGAGAAATTTTAAGACGTTGCTTGGAATTTGATTACTATGAAGGTTTTTGTTCATGTATGGAAGACATGATTGAATGTGGTGATGATATTTTCTTGTCAACAGGAGGCCTTTATATAAATAGGATATTGCAGATGGATTCCAAAACAAAAAATATAAATGAATTAGAATCATTCAGTTTCAGTCCAAAGTGGAGGGTGCCAAAAAAACTATTAAAAAAAGCAAGAAAGAATGATATGTTCGGTTTTTCTGAAGAAGCTGATGACCGTACTGTTTATTGTGATGGTTGTCATTATCCGGCTATTATCAATTCAAAAATTACATACTGGTGTTATCCATATTTTGATATTATCAGCAAGAGAAGCAATATTGTTAATATCAAGGTAGGTGAAAAAACGATTAGCCGAAAGTTTTTCATTCCGGGTATGAAACAACCAATATGTCCTTATTACTACAAGGATAATCATTTTGTTGTTGTCATTTATCGTTCTGTAGAGTCATTAGTTACAGACAAAGATGAGCTATCTGATTTTGGTAAGGAGATATGTAGTAAGATGAACGCTCAACCATTCAATAATCCAGTTTTATTATCATTCACAGTTGATAAAGACCTGTAACATAAATGAATAAGAAAAGATGTTTGGCATCTGTGGTATGGATGTTTATATACTTGTTTGTAGGTGTGATTGTCTATCTGATTACATCAAGTTTTCTGAATTCGAGAAATTCACAGACTAGGGATCAATTGTATCTTACGGGAATAGACAGTTGTATGTTTGACGCTTCTTCCAATATACTAGATTTATGCCAAAAGGCAGATGGTTTAGTATTTTATCTTGAAGTGAAAGCATGTGCAGTATGCAGTGAGAATGCCATTAAAAAACTAGCAATGTATTTACATGATTCGATAGTTACAACTCAACCATTATTGTTGTTTCATCCTATTGTAGATATTGATTCAACTATTATGGCAGATTATCACAACAGGTTTGATAAATACTTTGATGTTGTTGTTTGCAATGATGATTCTATTATGATTAAGAATCCATGGTTGCCTAAATCTTTAGGCTTTTATGGTTTTCTAATAGATTCCGACATGAGAGTTTCATATGCCGGTTCTGTTTTTGAACCCGTTTTTTTGAGTTATTGTAAGGGACAACTAAAAAATAATGATAATTGAAATGAAAAGGATAGGAATATGTATTCTTATATTGTTTTTATTCTGTTCTTGTAAAACAGACAAAACATTCATTTATAGTAGAATATTGAAAGCGCATGATGTTTTGTTAAATGATACAGTGCGCGTACGGGCTGTATTCGATAATAGCAGCAGAAAAGAAATGAGTCTGTATTTGTTTCCAGAATGTGAATGTACATCTGTTGAACCATCTTCTTTTGTACTACGTCCTAGTGAAATATGTTTAGTAGACATTTCTTTTCCAGCTGATTACGTTGGCTATTATGAGAAATTGATTTATCTGCAGACTCAGGACGTTGAAGTATTTGATACAATTATTGTGAGAGGTAATGTATTAAGAGATGTTGAATAATACGAGACTATTAATGCAAAGGATTACTTTTATAGATAAGTCGTTATTTATATTATCAATCCTGTTTTGGGGATTGACGTTTCTGTCTAGAAATGAGATTTATTACCCTATTATATATTTTGAGCCTTATATTCTTGCATATCTCTTACTCAGAATCTTGTTTTGTTTTTTTCAAAGATGGTTTTCTTCATTTCTGGTATTGATAACAGTGGTACTATGTATGCGAGAGCTTATTCTTGGCTATTCTCAATTATTTGACAACATTGGAGAACTTAAAGCGCAGGATGCGTGTATAGGATCCTTTTCAAATTCAGGTCCTTTTGGATGTTTCCTGGCAGTTTGTTGCAGCTTATTTGTTGGGGTACTTGTGAAGGAGTCAAATGTTGTAATTAAGTCATTATTGGCCGTTCTTTCATTTTTGTCATTTGTTTTATTAGCTTGTACATTCAGTAGGGCTGCATTCCTTTCCTTGTCAGTTAGTTTGTTTTTGATTTCTCTTAAAAATGAGGATTTTGCTACACTGGTACGGAATAACTGGGCTCTCTTCATAGTCGCAGTGCTATTGTCTGGAACGTTTTTTTATATGATAAAGAAGCCCTCTACAGATGGACGCATTCTTATGTACACGATATGTACTCAAATAATAAAAGATAACGGGTTGAAAGGGGAAGGAATAGGCAACTTTTCAGGTGAATATGGAAAGGCTCAGGCAAGATTCTTTTCTGATTTTATGAAAGATAGTGCTGATGATATGGATATTTCCAATATTCCAGATAATATGCGAATGGTTGCAGATTGTCCAAGGTTATGTTTTAATGAATATATCAAAATGGGAGTAGAGAATGGGCCGATTGCAATGTTATTAATGGTTGGCATTATGTTGTTAGGCATTGTTCAAACCTATAAAAGTAATAGTATTTGGTGCTACCCTCTAGTTGTTCTTTCCGTATTTGCTTGTTTCTCATATCCCTTTGAAGTTGATATCCTGTTGCTGATAACAATCTTATGTTTGGCTTCAAATAATAATCAACAATCAAACAATTTAGGTGGACTCTTTTTTCTTGTTTTTGTGGTAGTCTTTGGATCAGTGTATTATGTGAGAAAAGAACAAATGTATAATAAGAATATCAAGGCTTACTCTTCATTCTATAGTAAGATGTTCAGAAATAGGTCAAAACTGTACTACATACATGACACAGATGTTATTCCTGAAGGGATATATCATGAAAGCATGTTATTCAATTATGGTCAAAGTCTTTCCGAGGATGGAGATTATATCAGGAGCGATTCTGTACTAAAATTGGGAACAAAAATCAGCAGCGACCCCATGTTCTGGAATGTAATGGGAAATAACTGTCTTGCTCAAGGCAAATATCGTGAAGCTGAGGATCGCTACAAGCATGCCTTCTATATGGTACCCAATAGGCTTTATCCGCTATATCTGTTGGCAAAACTTTATCATACAGAAGGAGATACCGTAAAGTTTCTTGATATGGCCGATAAGGTAGAGACGTTCATACCCAAGGTGGAGTCAGTAAATACAGAACGCCTGCGTAATGAGATAAGAGAACTAAAGTCAGGTTATACATCAGAACAATATGAATAAAGAAACTGAAACTCCAAAAGAGCAGATCACTAAAACTACAGCACTTGAAAGGATTGCCGATATCCTATGTCGTGTTGTGTTATTCATATTGCTCATAGGTGCCTTACATATTGGACGCCGTATATTCATAGCCGAGCGATTCATAATCCCGTCTGAGTCCATGAGACCCACACTGGTGCCCGGAGATAAAGTGTGGGTAAATAAACTGCTTTATGGGGCCAGAATATACAAATCTTTTGACTTTGAAGACCATGCTCCGCTCAAGTGTTTCCGTATGCCGGGATTAAGAGAGATTCGTCCGGGTGATGTGATATGTTTTAATTATCCTTTGGGTTATGATAAATGGACAGAAATAGAGTTCAAGATAAACTATGTCTATTGCAAGCGTGTAGTCGGTACTCCTGGTGATACCATAGGCGTTAAAGACGGAATAACATGGAACAATAATTACAACGGAATAATTGGAGTCCAGGATAATCAGCTTGCCCTGCAGAATTCTCCTGACAGCATACTGTGGCGTACCAAGTTCATGGCAACCATGCCATTTACAAGACCCATGTGGACAATGAAGAACTTTGGGCCTCTTTACGTGCCAGAAAAAGGGGTAACGATAGAACTGGACTCAGTTGGACGTGCCATATATGGTCCTGTTATTGAATATGAGACAGGTTCATGGCCAAGTGATGATGTATGCAGCCATACATTTAAACATGACTATTATTTTGCCTTTGGTGATAATTGCCTTGATTCTAATGATTCCCGATACTGGGGATTCATTCCGGAGGATTTTATTATTGGGATTGTGGGGGGACGTAAGGTTCGGAACGGTTATGGACAGACTAAACGGTGATAGGTTGTTCCGAATACTGATATGTGACCGTCATGGCGGAAACCGTTCGCAGTGTATAGGCGGTAGGCTTCGGTGTTGTCCGAATCAACGGCAATCGTGGCAAGAGGTATCTGTGCGGCATCACGCAGGTGGAACAGCTCTCTTATCAGGGCGGAGGCTATGCCTTTGCGACGGAACTGGGGGAGTACGGCCAGGGAGTCAAGGTAGAACTCTCCGGGACGGGACTCATCATCCATCTGGTTGTAATCATCGCCTACGTACATGCGGATCATGGGGAATGTAATGTCACGCATCTGGCGGTATCGGGCTCCGTCATAGGCTACCATTATACCGGCAGGTACCCCTTTGTAGAGTGCTACCGTTGTATTGCGCCAACTATAGAGGGTGTCTTCGCGGCTGCTTATGCCAGCCAGATGGTCTAAATGCTTAGGGTTAGTCTCTTCTATATGCAGTGCTCTGAGCACGTTCTCTGCTATGAAACGTGAATCGGCCCTGGTGGCTTTTCTGAGTGTGATTCCTGATTCCATGATTCTTTTCAGATAGTGCAAAGATACAATGACTAAAGTGATAGAAGAAATCAAACTGCGTAACTCTTGTTTTTAAAGAAAGAATATTTACCTTTGCCAAAACCTGAATTATTAATAACTATTGTTTGCAATCAACGTTTTATGAAAAGACCTTTTCTAAGAGTTCTGCTTGTGTTGCCTGCGCTTATGGCGCATTTTGTGTGTGGGGCGCAGATCATTGGTCCCAGGACGCTTACAATGCAGGATGTTGTACAGCTGGCACAAGAGAACTCAATCACTTCAATCAGTAACAGAAACACTTTCGTGGCCTCTTACTGGAGTTTCAGATCTTACAAAGCCCAGTTGCTGCCTTCACTCAGTTTGAATGCCAATCTGATGGAGTATACCCGTACGCTTGATAAGCTGCAGGACTTCAACACAGGAGCTGTGGCATTCCGTACCAGTTACAATATGAACAACTCGGCTGCGCTGAACCTGAGTCAGAATATTCCGCTGACCGGAGGTAGGGTGTCACTCTCTACAAGCCTGCAGAGACTGGATCAGTACAGCCCTTCACGTCTTACCTCTTATTATACCCAGCCTATCTATCTCACCTATGCGCAGAGTCTGTGGGGGTTCAACCAGTTCAAATGGAACAAGAAGACCCAGCCCCTGCAGTATGAGATAGCCAAGAGACAGTACATAGAGAGCATGGAGTCACTTAACCAGAATGCCGTACAGATGTTCTGGGACTGTGTGACCGCCAAGGAGAACTATGAGCGTGCCCTAAAGAGCTTTGAGGAGGGCAAGCGTCTGTTTGAGGCCGGTCAGACCCGTTTTGAGATGGGTACCATAACCCGTGACCAGCTTATGCAGATTGAAGTGCGTGTACTCAATGACTCTTTAAGTCTTACCAACAGCCGCGTAACACTGCGTACCAACATGAACCGTCTCTGCTCATACATTGGCTATCAGGAGGATACGGAGCTGAATCTGGTGGTGGATTACAATATTCCCAAGGTGGTTCTAAGCTATGATGATGTGCTAGAGCGTGCTCTACAGAACTCATCATTCAAACTCAAGCAGGACCAGCAGTATATACAGGCCGATGAGAGTGTGGCCCGTGCCAAGTCTGAACGCGGCCTGTCGGCACAGTTCAATGCCAGACTGGGTATGTCGGGATCATCCGAGAAGTTCAGGGATACGTTCATTGAACTCAAGGACCAGGAGCAGATAGGCATACAGCTTAACATTCCTATTCTGGACTGGGGCCAGGCACGCGGACGCGTACGTATGGCCGAGGCTCAGGCTGAATACACCCGTAACAGCCTGGAGCAGAGCATGATTGATTTCAGACAGGAACTGTACACCAAGGTGATGACTTTCAATGACCAGTACAGTCAGTGTGAGATAGCCAAACGTGCTGCAGACCTGGCCAATGAGAGCTATGAGCTGGCTCTTAAGAATTTTGGCAGCGGCAGCATGACGATGACTCAACTGGATCAGCTTAAGGATAAGCGTGACAGCGCACTGAGTACCTACATGAGTAAGGTGGCCGGATTCTGGCGCAGTTACTTTGACATTAGGCGTACCACGCTTTATGACTATAGTTCAGGTACAGACATAAGTACGGAGTTTGATAAATTGGTAAAATGAACGGAAAATAATTGACAGTTATGAATAAGCATATTTTCAAGGCTACAACAATAGTGATGATGGCAGCTCTCGTAATGGGATTAGGTGGCTGCAAGGGAAAGAAGGATAAGGAGAAAGAGACCGATGACACCGAGATGGCACGTGGCAGTTACAACAAAGAGAAGAATGTTGTGACAGTGGTGCCTCTGGAGCGTAAGGTCTTTAACAAGCAGCTTGTTTGCAACGGAAAGCTGGAGGCTCAGAGCAAGGTTACCGTTCAGTTTGCAACACAGGGTACGATAGCTGAGATTGGCGTTCGTGACGGACAGAAGGTGCAGAAAGGTCAGATCCTGGCATCACTTGACAAGGATCAGCCCCGCCGTCAGCTTGAGCAGGCCCGCCTGTCATATGACAAGGCCGAGATGAATCTGGCCGACAGACTGCTTGATTACGGCTATTCACTCTCTGACACCGCCAAGATCCCGGCAGACCAGAAGCGTGTCATATACATTAACTGCGGTTTCCTGGATGCTAAGATATCATTGGCAAATGCTGAGCGTACATATGAGCAGTGTGACCTGAGAGCTCCGTTCAGCGGTAAGATAGCCAACCTTAAGGGCCGTGTTTACGAGCAGAGCGGTCAGCTGTGCACACTTATAGATGACAGCCGTTATCTGGTACGTTTCAGCGTGCTGGAGACTGAGTATAAGTTTATCAGTGTAGGCCAGCAGGTGCTGGTATCTCCGTTTGTGGATAATGATGTGGAGCTTAAAGGTTCCATCATATCTATCAACCCCACCGTTGACCAGAACGGTCAGATATCGGTTACGGCCCAGGTGCCCGGATCAGATGCACTCATGGATGGTATGAATGTGCGTATCACCGTTGAGAACAGCATCCCGGACCAGCTGGTGGTACCCAAGAGCGCAGTGGTTATACGTGACAATATGGATGTCCTGTTCCGATACAGGGACGGCAAGAGCTTGTGGACATACGTGAACATTCTTATGTCAAACACCACCGAGCATGTGGTTGAGCCAAATACGGATCGTGGTGCCGATCTGGAGTTAGGTGATCTTATTATAACCAGCGGAAACCTTAATCTGGGTGATGAGGCCGCGGTAGTTCTGGAGTGATATGTTCAAGGGATTAACCAACCGCCCCATAGCGGTGACCATGGTGCTGATAGCTGTCATGGTCCTGGGTATTGCGGCCATACGTAAGCTGCCGGTATCACTTGTTCCCGATATCAACATACCGCAGATTACCGTTCAGGTGACATCGCCTGACCGCAGTGCGCGTGAGCTGAATGACATCCTGTTGCAGAGACTCAGGAATCAACTGGTTCAGGTTCCTCATCTTCAGGATATAACATGTACTGCCAGGGATGGCAGCGGTCTGATCCAGATGACCTTTGAGTATGGATCAGATGCCGATTACATCTTTATTGACGTCAATGAGCGCGTGGACCGTGCGGGCTGGCCTCAGGGTGAGGAGCGCCCCATGATAGCACGTGCCAGTGCCACTGATATACCGGCATTCTTTATCAATGTCTCCATTAAGAAGGGTCTCAACACCAGCGATAACCGCTTCATGGAGATGAGTGATTTTGTACGCCAGGTTATTGTTCGCCGTCTGGAGCAGATCCCGGAGGTGGCCATGGTGGATATATCGGGACAGGTGTTCCCGCAGCTGCTGGTGATACCCGATATGGAAAAACTGCGTGCACTGGGTACCAATGAGCAGGAGCTGAGCAACGCCATACAGGGTGCCAACGTGAATCTGGGAAGCCTCTCCATACGTGACGGTGAGTACAGGTTTGACGTTCGTTTTGAGTCAAGCGTTGTTACCCGTGAGGATGTTGAGAACGTATGGCTCAAGCTGGGCGGACGTACATACCAGATCAAGGACCTGGCCCAGGTACGTGAGGAGCAGCAGCGCGTTAAGGGTCAGGTTACCAGTGACGGCTCAAAGTGCGTTACCCTGGCGGTGATAAAACGCTCCGATGCACGTATGGCCAATCTGCGTGAGAGCATCCATAAGCTTCTTGATGCATTTGACAGGGATTATCCTGATATGGAGTTTACCGTTACCCGTGACCAAACTGAGCTGCTTGACTACTCAATAAACAACATGGTACGTAACCTGTTGTACGGTGCTCTGTTTGCCTGCATAATCATCTTCTTCTTTATGCAGGATTTCCGCAGCCCGATGCTGGTTGTCATCACCATACCTACGGCGCTTATACTATCGTTCCTGTTCTTCTACGTGCTTAAGATATCAATCAATATCATATCGCTGTCCGGTCTGGTGCTTGGATTGGGTATGATGGTTGATAACTCCATCATCACGATTGATAACATAACGCAACGGTGGATGAAGGGAGAGCCCCTGCAGGATGCCTGCGTATACGGTACCCAGGAGGTGTTCACACCTATGCTGAGTTCGGTGCTCACCACTTGTGCCATATTTGTGCCGCTTATTTTCATGAGCGGTATAGCCGGTGCCCTGTTCTATGATGAGGCTATGGCGGTGACAATAACACTGCTGTCGGCGCTTATCGTCTCTGTGCTGGTTATCCCGGTCTTCTATTACCGTTTCTACAGGAACCAGCCCTGCTTTACTCCCAACAAGTTCATCAGCAAGATCAGCGTGGGTAACATGACAGGTGCCTATGACTCTGTGTTGAGTTGGTTCTTCCGCCGCAGAGGTGTTATGTGGGGTATATTCGGTGCCGCCGTACTGCTTATAGGAATACTGTTCGTTAAGCTGGATAAGCAGAAACTGCCTGTATTGTCACACAGTGATACACTGGTAAACATTGAATGGAACCAGCGAATATCAATAGAGGAGAACAACAGCCGTTGTGAGCAGATAGTGGCTCAGTTCCCGGATATGGTTGAACAGTACACCTGCATGACAGGTTCACAGCAGTTTGCATTGTCACATACACGTGAGCTTACGCTGTCTGAAGCTATCATCTATATCAAGGCAGGAACGACCGATGATATTGACAAGATAGAGGAACAGGTAGCAGAGTATATCCATAAGACCTGGCCCGATGCAGTTCACAGCACTCAGGCATCGGGAAATATCTTTGATATGCTGTTCTCTGACCGTGAGGCTCCGCTGGTGGCACGTATCAAGCGCAGCAACGGCTCTACTCCGGAGCCGGACCAGCTGTCATCAGTGCTGGCTTCCATACGCGATGTGCTGCCGGACCTTGAGATCCAGCCTGCCGAGTGGAATGAGTATATAGAGCTTGTTGCAGACCCCGAGCGTCTGGCCCTCTACGAGGTGGATTTCAACATGCTGCTCAGCTACCTGCAGAAATCCATGAACTCCAGTTCCGTACTGCGTATATCAAAGGGTGATATCTCGATGCCTGTAGTGATAGGTGTGGGTGAGAAAGAGGCCCGTGACCTTATACAGAACCAGTATCTGGATACTCGCGGCGGACGTGTTCCGCTTGAGATACTGCTCAAGGAGACCCGTAACCGTGACCTTAAGTCCATAACATCGGGTGTGGACGGTGAGTTCTATCCGTTGGTGCTTAATGTCAAGGGTAAGGATGCACGCCGTGCCATGGATGCCATACGCAAGGTGGTACGTGCCGATGAGCAGTTTGACGTGAGCTTTACCGGTACATACTTTACAAACCGTGAGATGATTAAGGAGTTGTGCGGAGTGCTTGTCATATCCATCCTGCTGCTCTTCTTTATCCTGTCGGCCCAGTTTGAGAGTCTCATTCAGCCGTTCATAATACTGAGTGAGCTTATCATAGACATCTTTGTTGTGATGGGTATACTGTGGCTCTTTGGTGAGACACTGAACCTGATGTCCATGATTGGTATGGTTGTTATGTGCGGTATAGTTATCAATGACTCCATACTTAAGGTGGATACCATAAACCGTCTGCGCGAAGGCGGCATGGGTCTTAAGCATGCTATCCTTGAGGCAGGCAGCCGCCGTCTCAAAGCCATAGTGATGACTTCACTCACTACCATCCTGGCTATAGCACCGTTCCTGGTGCGTGGTGACATGGGTAGTGACCTGCAGTATCCTCTGTCACTGGCTCTCATCAGCGGTATGATTGCCGGTACGTTTGTGAGCGTATTCTTTGTTCCGCTGGCTTATTACGTAATCTACAAGAAGTCTGAGAGATGAGTGATAAGCAGAAGGGAAAGAGCCATGCTTTTTCCATAATACTGGTAATGATAGTGCTCATGCTGGTGGGCGCAGCCTGCATCCTGCGGCTGAACGTACAGTATGAGCCTAAGACCGAGAATCTGGGACTGAGCGTCGATTTTGGCGGCAAAGGCTCTGCCCGTGTGATTGAGAGTGAGATTACATCGGTCATAGAGGGAGCACTCAATACCGTTGCCGGCGTGAGCAGTATGAGAGCTACGTCCAGACAGAATGGAGGTTACATCAATCTTACTTTCAAGAAGGGAACTGATATGGAGACCACCAGGTTTGATGTCTCCACACGTCTGCGTCAGATACGTTCCCGTCTGCCTGAAGGTACTAGTTATCAGGTGAGCGGATCATCAGGAGGTGGCGGTCGCGGCAAGAAGATGCTGCTCTCTTACTCCATCAATGCCGATATGCCCGCCACTGAGATTGTAAGATATGTAAATGACCATCTGGTCACACCGCTCTCACGCATTGAGGGTGTTGATGGCGTGGAACCGTCGGGCGCGGAGCCTTTTGAGTGGGTTCTTACGTTTGATCCCAATGCGCTTCGTGCTGCCGGACTCAGCCCCTCGGTGTTGAACAGCGCTATCAGCCGTTATTTCCGAAGGAGCAATGAGATTGTAGGCACTGAGATTATTGATGACCGTCTGATGCTTGTGCGTCTTAGGACAATGGACGCCAAGGGTGAGATGGAGAACATACCTGTGACAAAGGTTGGAGACCGTCTCTATTATGTGGGTGATTTTGCAACCGTCTCATACCAGGAGCGTACTCCAAACTCATACCGTCGTATCAACGGTCTTAACATGATAGGCCTCACCATCATGGGGCAGGAGGATATCAATATCGTGACGGTGGCATCGGCCGCAAAACAGAAGATGGAGGAGCTCAAGGGCTCCATGCCTGAGAACTTTGCCGTAAAGCTTGAGTATGACGCATCCGAGCACCTGAGCAACGAGATTCAGAAGATATTCTTCCGTGCCGTCATGTCACTTGCCATCCTGCTTATGTTTGTGCTGGTGGTAAGCCGCAGTTTCCGTTATCTGCTGGTTATAGGCCTTACCATCACGGTCAATATTCTGAGCGCCATAGCATTCTACAAGCTGTTCGGAGTAACCATAGAGCTCTACTCCATGGCAGGTATCACTGTGTCTCTGGGTATCATCATTGACACTGCAATAGTGATAGCGGACCACTATACATACTATGGGGACCGGAAGGTCATGTTCTCAATATCAGGAGCGCTGTTTACTACCATTGCGGCCCTGATGCTCATCTTCTTCCTGCCAGAGGAGTCACGTAACTCACTCACCAATTTCATCTGGGTTATCGTTATCAACCTGGTGCTCTCCATGATCATCGCGTTCCTGTTTGTGCCTGCCCTGCTTGAGTATATGCCTCTTAAGAGCAAGGGTGTGGTACAGAACTCTATGAAACGCATGCGCCGTCTGGTACGCCGTACCGCCCAGTATGAGCGTATAGTGATGTGGAGCCGTTCACACCGCTGGGTTTTCATCGTGGGGCTGTTGCTGCTGTTTGGAATACCTGTCCAGATGCTGCCTTCACAGGTCACTCATAAGGAGTATGATGAGGATGGAAACAACACAAAAGGCGGTCTGGTGGGCTTTTACAACAAGACCATAGGCGGCAAGTGGTATCAGCGTAACAAGGCATGGTTTGAATATCCTCTGGGTGGAGCCATGAACCTGTTCCAGAAACATGCCAAGAACCGGATGTCATTTGGCCGAGAAGAGGAGGATCACGAGATTGTGCTCCGCGTCACAGCCAACATGGATGAGGGACAGACCGTTCAGCAGCTTAATGAGATAGTAAAGGAGATGGAGAACTGGCTACAGCAGTTTGATGAGATCAAGGACTTTACCACCAATCTGAGCGGAACGCAGGGACAGATAGAGATCCATTTCAAGGATGAGTATCAGAAGAGCCGGTTCCCCTATATGCTCAAGCAGCAGATGTGGGCCAAGGCTACCCGTTACGGAGGCGCCACCTGGTATATCCCGTCATTGGGAGAGAATGATGAACCTCTGTACAACAGCGTCTACAGGACATACTGGAGCAATACCATCAGTCTGTACGGTTACAACTATGACCTGCTCTACAGATTTGCCGAGGATCTTATTGACACCCTTAAGGCTAACCGTCGTGTTAACGGACAGGCCGGATTCTCGAGCGGATACAGCAGTTTTGTAAGGAATGAGTTCTATCTGGATTTTGATGAAGAGAAGATTGTACGTACCGGTACCAATCTGAACAGATATTTCTCATACCTTGGTGACCAGCTTTACAACTCTTATTCAGGCAGTGTGTATGATGGTCATAAGGAGACCAGCATACGTCTGGTATCGGGCGAGAGAGACTACTATGACCTGTGGCATATACGTAATGATATGGTGCTTGTTGACAGTATCAATACCCGTCTTAAAGATGTGGGCTCAATAACCAAGCGCCGTACTGGTCTGGATATACAGCGTAACAACCAGGAGTACATGATAAATGTAGGTTATGAGTTCATCGGCTCATGGGATCTGCGCAGCCGCATGGAACGTAAGCTGATAGAACACCTTAATGAGACGCTTCCTATGGGATTCCATGCCGGTGGTGACTCCTCTTATACCTATTGGAGCCAGCAGAAACAGCGTACGGTGCTGATCTTTGTTGTGATACTGGTCATATTCATGATATGTGCCATACTGTTTGAGTCATTCCGATCGCCGTTGGTTATTGTGATACTTATCCCGGTAAGCTTCATAGGTATGTTCCTGGCATTCCCGCTCATACATGTCAGCTTTGACCAGGGCGGATTTGCAGCTATGATCATGCTGTGCGGTATCACCGTCAATGCCGGAATCTACCTGACATCAGAGTATAACACCATTGCGGGATCAACCGGAAGGCAGAATCTTAAGACCTACATCAAGGCCTATAACCGTAAGATCATACCCACCATGCTTACCATCCTGAGTACTGTGTTGGGCCTGATCCCGTTCCTGTTTGACGGTCGTGACAGCCAGTTCTGGTTTAGCTTTGCAATAGGAGTGATGAGTGGCATGCTCTTCTCAGTGCTTGCCATTGTCTTTGTCATGCCGGTCTTCTTTCCCATCGGAAAGGGCCGTAGATGAAACAAAGGGGTAGTTCCGTTGTCGCTGCGTTAGGCCTGACAGTAGAACTTACCCTTGTTTCATGATTTTCTATTTCCAGAACTCAACCCACTGCTGCTCCTGCTCTGTGAGTGCCTCCATATCGGCGGTATAATTGGGGTCAGGGATGTACCAGTTGGATGATTCAAAGTACTGCTGCAGTGATTTGTCTTTAAAGATATAACCAC
>Ga0310786_10003494_pt1 | contig 22832 bp, 15 predicted proteins | sample AusTroGonzalo_MG_FD_203881 | JGI IMG/M metagenome (GOLD analysis project Ga0310786, IMG submission 203881) | Bovine rumen microbial communities from tropical cattle in Woodstock, Queensland, Australia - Gonzalo_03 (v2) (version 2) | ecosystem: Host-associated > Mammals > Digestive system >...
GCAGGCCCAGGCCATCCTGGACATGCGCCTGGCCCGCCTGACCGGCCTGGAACGGGAACGCCTGCAGGAGGAATACGAGGAACTGGAAAGAACCATTGAACGGCTGACCGCGATCCTGGGTGACGAACACCTGCTGATGGACGTGATCAAGACCGAGATCAGTGAGATCCGGGACAAGTTCGGTGATGAACGCCGCAGCGAGCTGACCATCGCTGAAGACGACATTGATATTGAAGACCTGATCCAGGAAGAAAACATGGTGGTTACCCTGACCCATGAAGGGTATGTGAAGCGTGTTTCCTCCTCTGTGTACCGTGCGCAGCACCGCGGCGGACGCGGCGTCTCCGGCATGAACGTGAAGGAAACCGACTACACGACCCAGATGTTCGTGGTCAGCACACACCAGGAGATCATGTTCTTCACGAACATGGGCCGGGTGTACAGCCTGAAGTGCTACCAGATTCCGGAAGCCGGACGCCAGGCACGCGGCACGGCAATCATCAACCTGCTGCACATTGTGAGCGGGGAGAAGGTTTCCACCATGCTGCCCATGCCGAAGGAGACCGAGGAAGAGCACAACCTGGTGATGGCAACCCGGAACGGTATGATCAAGAAGACCGCCCTGGAAGAGTTCCGCAACCTGCGCAAGAACGGCCTGATCGCTATTGCACTGCGGGAGGGTGATGAGCTGATCGGCGTCCGGCTGAGCAACGGTGACGATGAGATGCTGGTTTCCACCCGCAAGGGCAAGTGCATCCGCTTCAACGAGCGGCACGTACGCAATGTGGGCCGCAACTCCATCGGCGTGCGCTCCATGAGGATCGCGGAAGGCGATGAAGTGATCGACATCGCAGCGGTTGAACCGGAAACGACCGTGCTGGCAATTACCACAAAGGGTTACGGCAAGCGGACCGATCCGGAAGAATACCGTGAGCAGGGCCGCGGCGGTATGGGCGTAAAGGCCATGCAGCTGACCGACAAGACCGGCGACCTGGCTGCCCTGATGTTTGTCCACGAGGACGAGGATATCCTGCTGATTACCGACGACGGCACCATTATCCGTGCAAGGGCTGCTGACGTCCGCCTGTGCGGCCGTTCCACCCAGGGTGTCCGGATCATGAGGCTGGCTGAAGGCAGCACCGTGGTCGGCGTCTGCCGCGCGGAGAAGGAAGAGGAAGCCACGGAAGAAGAAGCACTCGTTGAAGGCGCTGAAGTGACGGAAACGGCTGAAGCCGCGGAAGCCGCTGAAAAGCCTGAAACGGAAGGAACCGTGGAAGGCGCTCCGGAAGAGAATCCGCAGGAATAATAACAGATAAAGAAACCTCCGGCTTTCGACAGTGAAAGCCGGAGGTTTCTTTCTTATAACAACCGGATTTGTTATGGTGAGAGGCAGGGAATCGTTCCCTGTCTTTTTCAGAAATAGAAGATATCTTCAAATTTCTTATCCAGGGCGACGCACAGGATCAACGCCAGCTTTGCCGTCGGGCAGAACTGGCCGGTTTCGATAGAACTGATAGTGTTGCGGGAAACGCCGACCAGTTCGGCCAGACCGGCCTGGGAGAGGCCTTTTTCCGTGCGGATTTCCTTGAGCTTGTTTTTCAGGATCAGCTGCTCGTTCATAAACGGCCTCCTTACTTTGTCAGCTGGATGATCCAGCCGGCCAGGCAAGCCAGGGCACCCAGCCCGTAGAGGATTGTGACAATCAGCTCGTGCTTTTTATGCAGCTTCATGTATTTATAACCGAAGACAGCAGCAGACCCAGCAAGAATAGAAAAGCAGATATCGTAGCTCATGATTCCCTTTGTGATGGCGGTGATTACCATCGCGGCGGACAGCAGCAGGATGATGACGACCCAGCCAACCTGCATGCTGTTTTTTGAAATTTCCAGGTTGACCATATCCATACCACGGTTTTCAAGTTTGCTCTTTGCAAGAATCTCTTCTTTATTCATCAGTGAAGACCTCCTTTGATTTGCCAAGCATACTTGGCACGATGTAAGCATATCACTGCCAAGTATACTTGTCAAGCTTTTGGAAAAAGTTTTTCATAATGATCTTATACCTGTCCAAACGACGATTTCTCCGGCGGAGGGTTATTGTGAAATCTGATCAATTCTTAAGGTTCATTTTAAGTTTGTCCGATATAGTGCTTTACGGAACCAAGGCACGTTTATGGAAAGGATGACCGAGAAATGACAGAAATACTCGAAAAAAGTACGGCAGCGGAAAATGAAGAAGTGAAGGCTGCCGCTGAGAAGCCGGAAGGAAAGAAAAAGAAAAGCCGGAAAAAGAAGATAATAAAGCGGCTGATCTGGCTGGTGATTATCCTTCTGGTGCTGGGTGTGGCGCTCTGGTCTGTGATCAGCAAGCTGCAGTCAGAATACAGAATCACTTACGATCCGTATACTGCCACCACCGGCAGCATCTCCAATTCGCTGTCCTTTACCGGCAGCATGCAGCTGATCAACAGCGCGAACTATACGTCTTCCGAAGACACCAAGGTCCGCGAAATCTATGTGGCTGAGGGTGACAAGGTCAGCGAGGGAGACAAGCTGATGCGCCTGTACGGCGGGGAAACGATTGAGGCGGAATTTGACGGAACCGTCAGCTCCATCGACGTGGCGAAGGGCGACGAAGTGAAATCCGGCGACAGCCTGCTGACGGTGGCGGATTTTGACCACATGAAGGTTTCCGTCCGCATTGGTGAAAGCAACATCGGCCAGGTGGCCAAGGGACAGAGCTGCCGTGTGGCGGTTTCCTCTGCCGGCGCGACTTTCGACGCCGTGATTGATAAGATCGATTATGTGTCCTATACCGGCAACAACGTGGCCTATTACACAGGCACGGTGAACGTGGACACATCGACAGCCGACAATATCTGGCCGGGTATGCAGGCAACCGTTACCGTACCGCTGGAAGAGGCGCAGAACGTGACCGTGCTGAAGATGGACGCGCTGAGCACCGCACGGAATAACACCGCCTACGTTTATAAGGAAAACGAGAACGGCGAGATGGAAGAAGTGACGGTAACCGTCGGCGTGAGCAACGGCAACTACGTGGAAATCAAAGACGGCGTAACAGCCGGCGAAACCGTGTATAAGATCGCTGAGAAGGAAGAAGAAGCCACCGGCCTGGCGGCCCTGTTCTCCGGCATATTCACCAACCGGCAGGTGAACCGTCCCAACCGGAACCGGAACAGCCAGGGCGGTACCAATGAATTTGACTTCAGCAACATGCCGGATATGAGCAACTTCCCAGGCGGCGGAAGTGGATTCCCCGGCGGAGGCAGCGGCGGAAGCGGCGGCGGGAGCGGATTCCCGGGCGGCGGATCACGGGGGAACTGACGATGGCAGAAGAAGTATTCTTCCGGATGCGGGAGATTGACAAGATCTATCCGCTGGAGGGAGAGAACGTCCACGCACTGAAGAAGGTGTCCCTGACAGTGGAAGAGGGAGACTATCTGTCCGTGCTGGGCCCCTCCGGCAGCGGAAAGACCACATTGATGAATATTATCGGCTGCCTGGATACCCCCACTTCCGGCGAGTATATCCTGCGGGGCAGGGAAGTGGAGGATATGGACGAACAGGAACTGGCTGAACTGAGGAACCGGGAGATCGGTTTTATCTTCCAGAATTCCCAGCTGCTGCCCAGGTTGACAGCCCGTAAGAATGTGGAACTGCCCCTGATCTATGCCGGTATCCGGCCGAAAGAACGTCGGGAACGGGCAGAAGCTATGCTGGAACGCGTTGGGCTGAAAGACCGGATGGATCACCTGCCCAGCCAGCTTTCCGGCGGCCAGCAGCAGCGCGTGGCTATCGCCCGGGCAATGGTGGGGAATCCCTCCATCCTGCTGGCGGACGAGCCTACCGGCGCACTGGACCAGAAAACAGGAGCACAGATTATGCAGCTGTTCCGGGAACTGAACGAGGAGAAACGCACGGTCATCATGATCACTCATGACCTTAAGATTGCCTCCAACGCCCGGCGGGTAGTGCACATTATAGATGGTGAAATTACGGAAGGAGGTCTGCAGGATGCTTAAATCCTTCCGAAAACGCATGGTAATGATCCGGGAAAGCATTGTAATGGCGCTGGATAACATCCGGAGCAACAAGGTGCGTTCCTTCCTGACCCTGCTGGGTATCATGATCGGCGTTATGGCGGTCATCACGCTGATTTCCACGGTATCCGGCGTATCCGGTACCATTTCCTCTTCCTTCTCGAGTATGGGCGTCGGTACCCTGACGGTGAGCGTATCGGGCAGCGACCTGAAGAGCGGCATGACGCCGGAAGACCTGCAGGTGATTACGGACCTGGAGAATGTGGACGGTGTGGTGCCGAGCATCAGCCTGAACGGCCGGGTCTCCTACGGGAACGACGTGCAGACCGGTATTTCCGTTTCCGGCCGGAACGCATATTACTTCATCCTGAATGAGGAGATGATCATCCAGGGACGGAGCCTGAATTTTATTGACGACGACAACAGCAGCTACGTCTGCGTGATCAGCCAGGAGATTGTGGATGAATTCTTCCTGGGCGTGAATCCCATCGGTGAAACCCTGTATGTCTCAGGACTGCCCTTCACGATTGTGGGCCGGTATGAAGAAGACAGCGGCGGAGGCGTCGCCTCCATCTTCAGCGGTTCGCCGGCGGTCATGATTCCTTACACCACGGCCATGAAGGTGAATAACTCCACTGATATCAACTCCTTCACCGTATACCTGAAGGAAGGAGCAGATTCAGCCGAGGCGAAGCAGGAAATTGAAGACGCCATGGACGTGCTGTTCGACTTTGAAGAAGACTGCTTCACGGTTTCCTCCATGGAAAGCATTGAAGAAACCATGAACACGATGACCACGATGCTGAGTTCGCTGCTGGCAGGTATTGCCTCCATCGCACTGCTGGTGGGCGGTATCGGTATCATGAACATGATGCTGACCACCGTGACGGAACGGACGGGTGAGATCGGCCTGAAGAAGGCGCTGGGCGCCGTGCCGGGCCAGATCCAGATGCAGTTCCTGCTGGAAAGCTTCCTGCTTTCGATGATCGGAGGCCTGCTGGGAGTAGTATTCGGCCTGGCGCTATCCTTCGGGTTGTGCCGGATGCTGGGTACGAGCTTCGTGCTGAACGTCGGCGCCATTATCCTGGGCGTGGGCTTCTCTGCAGCGGTCGGTATCATCTTCGGCTGGGCACCGGCCAGAAAAGCCAGCCGGCTGAATCCCATTGACGCGCTGCGCGCGGTATAAAAACAATTCAGAATTAAGAATTCAGAATTCAGAATTCAGAATTATTTGTGAATACATAACAGACATGGAGGAAGTCAAACAATGAAGATTATGAGACGATTTGCGGCTGTTGTTTTTGCTCTGATGCTGGTGGCTGGCGCTGCCTGTGCAGATACCCTGACCCTGAACGGAACGGTGGAAGCCGGCCTGACCATACCGGTTTATGCCCCCATCGGCGGCACGGTGGATGAAGTTTGCGTGGAAAAGGGAATGCATGTTTCCGCAGGCGATATCCTGTTCAGTTACCGGACAGAAAAGACCTATGCCTCCGGGGACGGCGTCGTGACGGGCGTATTCGCCAAGGCCGGAGACGATGCTGAGATCGTGACGGAGCAGTACGGCGCGGATCTGTATATTGAAGGCACCACTATTTACTCTGTCAGCGCCAGCACTTCCAAAGCCTACAGCTCTGCGGAAACGACCATTGTGCACACGGGTGAAACAGTGTATCTGCTCTGCCGGACGGACGCGAAGCGCTATGGCACGGGCATCATTACCACAGTGGATGGTACCAGCTATACCGTGCATGTGACGGAAGGCAACTTCATCATCGGCGACTCGGTCACCGTGTTCCGGGACAGCGCCTATACGGAAAAACAAAGGCTGGGCCGCGGCTCGGTTTCCCGGGTGAATCCGACGGCTGTGACCGGAACCGGCGCGGTGGTCAGCGTGGCTGTGCAGGACGGAGACGAAGTGAAGCGCGGCGACCTGCTGATGGAAACCCTGAGCGGCACCTTTGAAGGCTATGAAATGACCGGCACGTCTGTGACGGCGGAAGAAGAAGGCGTCATTGTCTCCACTTCCGCGGATGCCGGAACCACCGTCACCAAGGGAGACATTGTGGTGCAGATTGCCCCGGTCAGCGGCATGCGGGTGGAAGCGGCCATTACGGCGGACGACCGGCAGGCGCTGAAGGCCGGTGACAAAGTGATTATCGAACTGGAATCGGACGAGAGCATCTCCTATGAAGGCACTGTCCGGTATATTACCGAAATGCCTGAAGAAGATACGGAAGAGACCACCTACAAGGCTGTGATCGACTTCAAGCCGGATGAGAATGTGTACTTCGGCATGCCTGTGGTGGTAACCACACCCGAAGCAGTGCAGGAATAAGCAAGACTGTATTTCTTCTGCATCTGAAAAAGCTTTTCTTGCCAGACACGGGGACTGGTGATAGAATACCCGTGAATTCAATCACTGCGCAATACGCGCGGAAAGGGCAGACCATGCGGCAGGCTTACGGGTACTATTACTATTACTTTACCTTTACAAAGACAGTCTGAGGTAAGGTAATTTTGCCGCGCAGGTTTTCCCATGAGGGTAAACATCAGGGCTCGCAGAATTACTGCGGGCCCTGTTTCATTGAGGAAGGAGCAGAAGAAAAATGATTATCGCACTGAAGAAGGATATCCGGCAGGAAGAAAAAGAACACCTGATTTCCTGGCTGGAAAGCTATGGCGTACGGATCCATGTTTCCGAGGGTGAATACCAGACGGTGATCGGCCTGGTGGGTGATACCACCCGGATCGATACGGACCTGATCAGCGGACTGGACATTGTCCAGAGCGTAACCCGGATTTCCGAACCCTTCAAGAAGGCTAACCGGAAGTTCCATCCGGACGACACAGTGGTCCGGGTGACGGACCAGGTGGCTTTCGGTGGCGGCAACTTCCAGATCATTGCCGGCCCCTGCTCCGTGGAAACTGAAGACCAGGTGGAAACCATCGCCAAGGCGGTGAAGGAGAGCGGAGCGGGTATGCTCCGGGGCGGCGCTTTCAAGCCACGCACTTCTCCCTACGATTTCCAGGGCCTTCACGGGGAAGGCATCAGGATCCTGCTGGAGGTCAAAAAGCGGACCGGTATGCCGATCATCACCGAGATCATGGACATTGGTCATCTGCCCCTGTTTGAGCAGGTGGACGTGATCCAGGTCGGCGCCCGGAACATGCAGAACTTTGAACTGCTGAAGGAGCTGGGCCGGATCAGGAAGCCTGTGCTCCTCAAGCGCGGCCTGGCGAACAACATCAAGGAGCTGCTGATGAGCGCCGAGTACATCATGGCCGGCGGCAACGAGCAGATCATCCTCTGCGAGCGCGGTGTCCGGACCTTCGAAACCTATACCCGGAACACGCTGGACCTGTCCGCGGTGGCGGTGCTGCATGAACTGAGCCACCTGCCGGTGGTGGTGGACCCGAGCCACGCGACCGGCGCGGCACGGTATGTGAAACCTATGGCCATGGCCGCAGCGGCCTGCGGCGCGGACGGCCTGATGATTGAAGTACACAACGATCCGAAACACGCCCTGTGTGACGGGCCCCAGAGCCTGACGCCGGAACAGTTTGACGACGTGGCAAAGGCGGTCATGAAGATCCGCAAAGCATTGGTATAAGACTGACGCCGGAGGAAGAAAGAGATGGAGAACAAAACAATCGGCGTGGTCGGCCTGGGCCTGATGGGCGCTTCCTTGTGCAAGGCGCTGGGGGCACAGGGCCACAGGATCCTGGGCAGGGATACGGACGAGCATGTGCAGAAATATGCCCTGCTGACGGAAACCATCCAGGGAGAACTGACAGAAGACAATGTCCCGGAATGCGATTACCTGTTCCTGGCAACGTATCCGGGCGCGGCGGTGGAAACGCTGAAACAGATGGCGCCGAAGATCCGCAAGGATGCGGTGGTAAGCGACCTGTGCGGCGTGAAGAAGGCGGTATGTGAACCCTGCTTTGCCCTGGCGGAGGAATACGACTTCACCTTCATCGGCGGTCACCCGATGGCCGGTAAACAGTTCTCCGGCATCAAATACGCAGACGGAAACCTGTTCCAGAACGCGACCATGATCCTGGTGCCCCGGAAGCAGGAGGATCTGTTCCTGGTCAGCCGGCTGAGCGAGCTGCTGCGGGAAACGGGCTTCAAGTCCGTAACCGTGACCACAGCGGAGAAGCATGACGAAATGATCGCCTTTACCTCCCAGCTGGCCCATGTGGTTTCAAACGCCTATATCAAATCTCCCACGGCGGCAGAGCACCTGTCCTTCTCAGCGGGCAGCTACCGGGATCTGACCCGGGTGGCCAAGCTGAACGAAACCATGTGGACTGAGCTCTTCCTGGACAATGCGGAGCATCTGGGCTTTGAACTGGACTGCCTGATCAAATCCCTGCAGGAGTACCGCGACGCCATCGCTGCCGGAGACGCGGAGACACTGAAGAAGCTCCTGAAGGACGGCCGCGAGCGCAAGGAAGCGATTGACACAGAGTGGAAGGACAAGAAATAACCGATCCCGGAAAGGATGATTGAAATGACCATCGAAGAACTGAGAGCGGAAATTGACCGGATCGACAGCGATATTATCCGGCTGTACGGAGAACGGCTGGAAACAGCGAGCCAGATCGGCCGCTACAAGCAGGAACATCACCTGCCGGTGTCAGATCCTGCCCGGGAACGGGATGTGCTGAACAAGGTGGGCGCGGAAGCCGGGGAAAAGAATGAGAACGGCGTCCGGGCCCTGTTCGGTTTCCTGATGGCCCAGAGCCGGACCAACCAGCTGCTGGAAGGCCGGGAAATGAGCGAACTGGGCCAGCTGATCCGCAAAAGCCTGAAGGAGACACCGGAACTGTTTCCCGAAAAGGCAACGGTGGCCTGCCAGGGCGTTGAAGGCGCCTATTCCCAGCAGGCCTGCGAGAAAATCTTCCGGTCTCCTTCCATCATGTACTGCAAGACCTTCGAGAACGTTTTTTCCGCCATTGAAAAGGGCTTGTGCGACTACGGCATCCTGCCGATTGAAAACAGCCTGGCCGGATCCGTGAACAGCGTGTATGACCAGCTGATCAGCCGGAAGTGCTATATTGTGCGCTCCGCCCGGGTGAAGATTGACCATACGCTGCTGGTGAAGCCCGGCACGAAGCTGGAGGATATCCGGGAAGTCTGGTCCCATGAGCAGGCAATTCAGCAGTGCTCAAGACTGCTGGCAGAGAACAAGCAGTGGCGGGTGAACATCAGCACCAACACTGCCGCTGCAGCCCAGATGGTGGCTGAAAGCAGCCGGAATGACGTGGCAGCTATTTCCTCCGCACACTGTGCGCCGCTGTACGGCCTGGAGATCCTGAAAACCGATATCCAGAACAACAGCAACAACCATACCCGGTTCATCTGCATCTCCCGGAAACCGGAGATTTATCCCGGCGCGGATCATACCAGCCTGATGCTGGCGCTGCCCAACAAGCCCGGTGCACTGTATCAGCTGTTGGGACGGTTCTATGCCCAGGGAATCAACCTGTCCAAGCTGGAAAGCCGTCCTGTGCCCGGAAGGGATTTCGAATTCATGTTCTGCTTTGATATTGACGCGTCCGTTTATTCACCGGCATTTGCCCGACTGATTGAAGAGCTGGACGTAACGCTGGAAAAATGCGCCTACCTGGGCAGCTATTCGGAACTGGCGTGAGCTCAATGCACGGGGCACGTTGAACAATGAACAATTAACAATGAACAATTGTGGAGGAAACAGCTTTCGGAATCGGAAGCTGTTCCTTTGATTTTAAATGAAATAAAAAGACCCCTTTTCCGAAAGGGGTTGTTTGTGTATACTGATACAAAAGAAAGGACGTGTTTGAATGAAGATGAAAGATTTCGGGTTTTACCGGGGCGTAAACCTGGGCGGCTGGTTCTCCCAGTGCGACTATTCCAAAGAACGCCTGGATCATTTTATCACCGAAAAGGATATGGACGTGATTGCCGGATGGGGACTGGACCACGTCCGGATTCCCATGGACTATAACGTGCTGGAAACGGCGGAGGGCGGCCTGAGCGAGGAAGGCTTCGGCCGGATTGCGAAGGCGGTTGAATGGTGCCTGAAGCGGAACCTGAAGGTTGTGCTGGATCTGCACAAGACGGCCGGCTATTCCTTTGACGCGGCCCATCAGGAAAGCGGCTTCTTCGGCAGCCTGCCGTACCAGGAGCGCTTTTACAAGCTGTGGGAAGGACTGGCGGCCCGCTTCAACGATCCGGAAAACATCGCCTTTGAACTGCTAAATGAGGTGACGGACGCTTCCGTGATCGGCGAGTGGAACCGGATTGCGGCGGAATGCATCCGCCGGATCCGGATAATTGCCCCCACCAGCCTGATCCTGGTTGGCAGCTACTGGAACAACAGCCCGGACGCGGTGAAGGATCTGGACCTGCCGGCGGATAACCGGGTAATCTACAACTTCCACTGCTATGATCCGCTGGATTTCACTCACCAGGGAGCGACCTGGATTCCGGATCCGGCCTTCGATATCAACAGGCGGGTGGCTTTTGAGGAAGCGGATATCACCCCGGAATACTTTGAAAAGCAGTTCGCTTCCGCCATTGAGACAGCGGAAGCCCGTGGAACGGCCCTGTACTGCGGCGAGTATGGCGTGATTGACCGGGCCACACCGGAAGATACCGTCAAGTGGTTTAAAACCATCAACGCGGTATTTGAAAAGTACGGGATCGCCCGCAGCGCCTGGTCCTACCGTGAGATGGACTTCGGCCTGAGCGACGCGCGGATGGACGGCGTCCGGAATGAATTGATCAAATACCTGTAAGAAGCATAAAGAAGCCCTTCGGGAACTGTTTCCCGAAGGGCGTTTTTTCATATATCAGAACCGGATGATGTTGATGCCGATCTCTTCATCCCGTTCCCGGCTGACCTCTCCATCCAGCACCCGGACGAACATTTCGCAGGTGGCACCGACGATGAGCCCGATGACGTGTCCGGCGTGTACTTTGTTATCCTGCCCGGCCAGGGTCACGTGCAGGTGCGGATAAACTTCTCCATTCATCCTTGTGACGCTGCCCTGGAGGCCGGCAATTTCCATCAGGCCTTCCAGATCTTCCCGGTGATAGGCTTGTTCTTCCAGATTATATACACCGATAACCGCCTGACGGACGGCGCCGATGGCGTCCACCTGTGCCAGACGGATATTCTCATTCCTGCAAAGGGATTTCAACTCCTCAACGATTTCCTCTCCAACGTCCATCCGGACAAGATAAGTGTTTCCGAATCTCCTGTAGTCCATTCGTTTCCTCCTGATGTACAGTTTTTGTGAAAGCACACCGCTTATTCTACGTATAAGATTCGGCTTTTCTTCCCCGTTTTCCTATGCGGAGGCAAGAAAAAACCGCGGCGGCTGCCGCGGTGGTCGGATTGCTTTATATCTTTACTTGACCTGCCAGGAATACAGCTTCATGACCCCGTCTGTGATCAGGTACAGGTCATGGACTCCTTCCGCCTGGATCGGCGCGCGGAAGGCGGCGGGTTTCACGTCGCCCGGAAGCTCGATACGCACCTGGGAAACCACAGGATCTTCCGGATCATCCAGCACGGCATAGAGGGTGCAATCGGTAGGTGCCATGGCGGTGACCACAAGGGAAGAAGCGCCGGTTCCAAAGTCCACTCCGGAAACCTGAAGCCAGCTGCCCGTTTCGCCGTTGATCCAGGACTGGCCGTTGGCACCCTCCACGGTGATGCCTGCCTGGCGGGACATGGTGGCGGCGGAAACGATGCGGAAGGGATTCAGCGGCTTCAGCTGATCAAGTCCCTTCATGGTGCCCTTGACCTGCTTCGGCAGGCCGTCCTCACCAAAGAAGATTTTATCCGCCTGCGGGCTGCGGTAGTTTCCGGTGACGCCCATGGCTTTTTCCACGGGACGGTTATGGTAGAACAGGAACCATTCACCGTTCAGGCTGGCGATGGAGTGGTGGTTGTTGCCGTACATGCCGAAGAAGTGCCCTTCGTTGGGGAAAAGCTCACCCATATAGGTGTACGGCCCCAGGGGATTGTCTGAGATCATATACTGAATGGCACCGTCTGTCAGCTTCAGACTGTTGCCTTTGGTCTGGAAGTTGGAGCAGTAGGTATAGAGGTATTTATCTCCGATTTTGTTGATGCCGGAGTCCTCAAAGAGCCACGGTACATCCAGACGTACGGGATCACCGGCCAGGCTGATCATATCCTCGCCAAGACGGACGATCCGCGCGGTGCCGGGGGCGGCCCATTTGCCTTCCGGTACACCGCCGCCAAAGGCAAGATAGCCGGTGCCGTCCTCGTCCACCATAACGGCGGGATCGAAGAGCCAGGTGACGTCAGCGCAGTTTTTGACACCGCGGGTGATCAGCAGGCTGCCCCGCTCGTCCCGCCAGGGACCGACGGGACTGTCGGCGGAAAGTACGCCGATGCCGTTGCCGCCGTTGCAGAAGTACAGGAAGAACTTTTCATGGCCGTCGATGGTTTTGTGCGCGGCACAGGGGGCCCAGGAATTGCTGGCCCACTTGGCAATACCGCCGGGGCCGGCGACCCGGATCCGGCCATGATCGGTCCAGTTGACCATATCATCTGAGGAAATGCAGTTGATGGTCCGGATCTGGCTGTAGGAGTTTTCCTTGACCTTTCCTTTTGTGTCATACTCCAGGATATCGTCGGTCATGTATACATACAGCCGGCTGTCGTATTCCATTACACCGGGATCGGCGCCGAAACGCTGGGTATACAGCGGATTGTTTTCTCCGGCTTTTTTATAGGAATTCTGCAGGGTGACTGGTACGGTGTTCATATCTGTTGTTTCTCCTTTGGCACAGGTAAAAAGCATCAGGACGGACAAGAGAATGGCCGCCCGGCGAACCGGAAATTTCCGGCCGCGGGCGGCATTAATCACGGAGAACATTACTTTTCGTAAGGACGGATTGTATCGATGGTGCCGTCCTCGTGAATGGTCAGCTCGGTGAACTTGACGCAGCGGCGGTGGTTGATGCCGTTGGACAGCTCACAGTCATGATAGAACAGGTACCACTTGCCCTGATATTCCACGATGGAGTGATGCGTGGTCCAGCCAAGCACAGGCTCCATGATTCTTCCCTTATAGGTGAAGGGTCCGTCCGGGCGATCACCTTCAGCGTATACCAGGTAGTGGGTGGTACCGGTGGAGTAGGAGAGATAGTACTTTCCGTTAAACTTATGCATCCAGGGACCTTCGAAATAGCGGCGGTCCTCATCACCTGCGGTGAGGGGTTTGCCGTTCTCGTCCAGGATCTGCAGCTGCTTCGGCTGGCCTTTATAGTGCTTCATGTCAGCATCCAGTTCACCGAAGATCGGTCCGAGGGCGGGTTCATCGCCTTCCGGACGGTGTGCATCGGGATCAAAGCTGCCGCTCTGCCACATTTCCAGCTGGCCGCCCCACAGGCCGCCGTTGTACATATAGGCGCGTCCGTCATCATCTACGAGAACGGCCGGGTCGATGCTGTAGCTGCCGGGCATATAGTCATCTTCAGGAGTGAAGGGACCGGCGGGGTCATCGGAAACCGCAACGCCGATGCGGAAGATACCGTCCTTGTCGCGCGCCGGGAAGTAGAGGTAATACTTTCCGTCCTTGTACGCGGCATCGGGAGCCCACATCTGCTTGCTGACCCAGGGGACATCCTTCATGTGCAGGGCACAACCGTTGTCCACACAGGGCGCATCCACACTGTCCATGGACAGGATGTGGTAGTCTTCCATGCGGTACTCATCGCCATCGTCATTGTCCTCGCCGTCGTGGGGAATGTCATGGGAGGGGTATACGTAGATTTTGCCATTGAAGACGTGGGCGGAAGGATCCGCGGTAAAGATATGGGAGACCAGAGGCTTGCGCTGTTCACTCATGAAGAAGCACTCCTTTTTGGATTGTTGCGGTTATTATATAACAAAGCCCCTGGAAAAGAAAGTAGTACGGACAATTTAGTGCGTAAAATGGACAGACTGTATTCAGTTGAAACAAAAGGGGAAACATGAGATAATGAGTCGATTTTTCAGACAGAACGGAGTGCCTTTATGCTGAATCAGTTTTCCCGGACACAATTGCTGCTTGGACCGGAGGCCATGGAGCACCTCGCGCAATGCCGCGTGGCGGTGTTTGGCGTCGGCGGCGTCGGCGGCTATACGGTGGAGGCGCTGGCCCGTTCCGGTATCGGCGCCCTGGATCTGATTGATGATGATAAAGTCTGCCTGACTAACCTGAACCGCCAGATTTATGCCACGCGCAGCACAGTGGGGAAGTATAAAGTGGACGTGGCGGAGGAACGGATTAAAGATATTAACCCGGACTGCAAGGTTACAACATACAAAACCTTCTACCTGCCGGAGACGCAGGATCAGTTTGATTTCACCCAATACGACTATGTAGTGGATGCCATTGATACAGTGAAGGGCAAGCTGGCGCTGGTGGAACAGGCGCAGGCAGCGGGCACGCCCATTATCTGCGCCATGGGTGCCGGTAACAAGCTGGATCCTACTGCCTTTAAGGTGGCCGATATCTATAAGACATCTGTATGTCCCCTGGCCCGGGTGATGCGCACAGAATGCCGGAAGAGACGCATCAAGCACCTGAAGGTTGTCTATTCCACAGAAAAACCGGTCAGGCCGCTGGAGGATCCGTCCATCAGCTGCCGGAAACTCTGCATCTGCCCCCCGGATACCCAGAAGTGCACAGTGCGCAGGGATATCCCGGGTTCCACCGCGTTTGTTCCTGCGGCTGCGGGATTTATTATTGCCGGTGAAGTGATCAAAGACCTTTGCAAAGAATATATGGTTTCAAACGAGGGAAACTAAACAAATAACAAACATAAATGACAAGGAACAGGCTGTTCGAAGATGATCGAACAGCCTGTTCATTTTTGTATAAATAAATTGTATTTATTTTGTATGCATAAGTTACATGAATAATAGTTACATATGCAAAGTAACAAATAGGAACGAACAATTTGCAAGCCAAAACCGTGAAACGCTTTATTTTACTAAAGAAACAAAGAATTGCAACAAAACAAAATAGCAAAATTCGAGCAAGAAAAATGCAAAATATTGCAAAATATAACCGATATGTAACTATTGATATGTTAATATACGGCTGAAAGATGGAGATGATGTCACACTTCTCCAATTGGAAAAATCTCTCCATCCAAAAGAAAAAGTCTGCATGATCCTTTGAAAAATAAGGATTTAACCGAAACGAAAGACCGATAAACACCCACCCGGTGGACGATGAAAACCCGGTTGCAAACGAATTCAGGAGGAGAAAAGCAATGAAGAAAATTATTTCCATTCTGTTGGCTATTATCCTGTTGGCTGGCGTAATGCCGATGGTAATGGCTGAAGAGATTGAAAATGTTGAAGCTCCGGTGGAAGCCGCAGAAGCTCCTGCCGAAGCTCCCGCTGAAGCGCCTGCAGAACCTGCTGCAGAACCCGCTGAAGCTCCTGCCGAGCCTGCTGAAGCTCCGGCAGAGGCTCCTGCCGAGCCCGCAGAGGCACCGGCTGAGGAACCTGCTGCTCCGGTTTCCTTCACAGGTACGCTGTCTGTTAACATTCCGATGCCTGTAGCGACCGGTGCGGAAGCTTCCCTGAGAGCTGTTGTTTCGAATGCCAACATGGGTTATTCCATCTGGTGGGAAATCCAGAACGCAGAAAAGAAATGGCAACGGATTGAGGGAGCGACCGGGGAAATTTACAAGTTCACTGTGAACAAGACTTCCGGAAGCTATCCGATTCGCTGCGCCCTGAGAGCTGAAGACGGTACTGTGCTGTACAGCTCCGCTCCGGTAAGGGTAAAAGAAAAAGAACAGGAACCCGCTCCCGCTGCTGAACCGGAAGCTCCGGCTGCCGAACCTGAAGCTCCCGCTGAGGAGCCCGAAGCTCCTGTAGAAGAGCTTGAAGCTCCCGCTGCTGAGCCTGAAGCTCCCGCCGAGGAACCGGAAGCTCCTGCCGAGGAGACTGAAGCTCCGGCTGAAGAGCCCGAAGCTCCCGCTGAGGAGCCCGAAGCTCCCGCTGAGGAGCCCGAAGCTCCCGCTGAAGAGCCCGAAGCTCCCGCTGAAGAGCCCGAAGCTCCCGCTGAAGAGCCCGAAGCTCCCGCTGAGGAACCTGAAGCTCCCGCTGAAGAGCCCGAAGCTCCCGCTGAAGAGCCCGAAGCTCCCGCTGAAGAACCCGAAGCTCCCGCTGAAGAGCCCGAAGCTCCCGCTGAAGAACCTGAAGCTCCTGCCGAAGAGCCCGAAGCTCCTGCCGAAGAGCCTGAAGCTCCTGCCGAAGAACCCGAAACTCCCGCTGAAGAGCCCGAAGCTCCCGCTGAAGAGCCCGAAGCTCCTGCCGAAGAGCCCGAAGCTCCCGCTGAAGAGCCCGAAGCTCCTGCCGAAGAGCCCGAAGCTCCCGCTGAGGAAACTGAAGAACCCGCTGAAGAAGCGGATGTGATTGATACGGTTCCTGCTGAAGAAGAGGAAGAAACCATCAATCTGGAAGAAATTGAAGATTATGAAACGCCCAAGGGACTCGATGAAGAGAAGCCCGCTGCGGTTTATGTGTACGAAAAGGATGAAGACGGCAACCTGATCCTGGATGAAAACGGAAATCCGATCGTCACAGTGGTTGAAGGCGATGAAATCCCCGTTACCTACTTGCGGAATGAGGATGGAGAGCTTATACTTGATGAAAAGGGAGATCCGATTCCCACCCAGACCGTTCCTACGGATGCAGTCGTCAGCAACACACTTGTTGACGCCTTGAATCCGGACCGTACAATCGATATTTATTATTCCTGGAATAATCAGCAGCCTGCACTCGGTGGAGAAGTAACATTTGTTGCCGTGCTGTATGGTTATGACAAGCTTGAATATACCATTCAATGGCAAAAGAGTAAGAATAATGAGGAATGGACAAACATTCCGAATGCAAGTTCGTTGCGTTATTCAGATGTAATGACAATGGAAAACTATTTGGATTATTGGAGGGTCCAAGTATTCATTACTGGAATTAGCGAGTAATCTGACAAAGCATATAGGGCCGCATCAGTAATACTGACGCGGCTTCACCTGATGTTATACATGGACTACTTACATGCTAATTCGACCATCTAAATAAGGGGATTTGCAAAATGAAGAATACAATCAGAAAAACCATAGCATGGATCCTGACATTGATAATGTTCATCGGTACTATGCCTACCAATGCACTTGCATCTATTATTATGGTTCGGGAAGGCAATATCTTTGTTGATTCATCAATAAGTGTACGGCCTGGTACAGATCTGCTTCAAAGCTCCCTGACAAATGGCGGCGCTATTATTCAGGGAAGAGAAGGTATGTTCTCGCCAACTGCCCAAGCGCAGTTCTCATCTGCAACAGCCAGCACTGATAAACTGGATAAATACTTTGGTATTACAAAGACAGATGAGAAAGCGGACGAAGCAAAGCGTGCATCGGTTATTAAACCGACTTATGTTGTGTTGAGCGCTTTTGATATTGGTGTTGTCGATGGTGATGATGAATGGCAACCTGCAGAGGGTGAATCTGTGAGCGTCAGTATTCCTCTGAATGTCACAGTACCGGAAGGGTATTCTCTTTCGCTTCTGCATGAAACAGGCAACTCCTTTACGAGGGTAAATAGTGCAAGGTTTATCAAAACCGGAAACAGCATTACCAGTGTTGAATTTACTGCAACTGGCTTTTCTATATATGTTGTCGTAGGTGAAGGAACTGATGCCACGCCTATTTTGACTGTTAAATTTATGAATGGCACCGAAGAACTAGCCACGGATTATGTTAAGGCAGATGACACCGATGATGAATTGAAAACAATCGTTTATGATCCCGGTGCCGGAACCATCCCCGCAGGACAGGTTTTCTGTGGATGGTCAGCAGAACAGGAATATGATACAGAGACCGAATTGCTGACAATTGAAGATGTTCGCAGCGCAGTAAAAGCCAAGGCTTCTTCTATTACAGAAGACACGACGGTGACTTATTATGCTGCAATCTTTAAACAGTACAATGTTACATATGTGGATGGCAAAGGTATTGCGGTTGGCTCAGAGAGCACAAGTATACCGAACCGTCTGACAGATGCAACCTACAAAGTCAACCAGGGATATTCCACTGACGATACACATAACTTTGAAGGCTGGCTGGTTAGGGATGGACTGAACAATATTGTCAATCCGAATAATGCAACATCAACAACGTTGTTTACTAACGGAACCGAAATCACTATCAAAGGTGATGTTAGATTCTCTGTCAGCGCACCGGAAGGTCACTGGTTGATCTTTGATGAAAACGGGAAGGGCGGCACATACAACGCTCCTCGGTTTATCAAGGCAGGTCAGACTACGAGTGATGACGGCCTTCTGGAAATGGTAAGAAACGGCTATACGTTCGAAGGTTGGTATACAAACAAGGAATGTACCGATGGAAATGAATTCACCTTTGGCGGAATCATTGAAGATACAACTACCATTTATGCCAAATGGAAATCCATTACAAACGCCAATTATACAGTTCTGATCTGGAAACAGAATCTTGCCGGTGACGGATATGACTTTGTTGAATCGATTACTGTTGAGAATGCAACTGTTGATTCTACTCCTACGGCGGTAAATACTCAGAATGGGCATGTAACAGGTGCATCATATGAAGGAGAGACCGGATTCTCATTCAAAGAAACGGATCAGGCCTCCAAGACGGTTGCCCCGGAAGGAAATACAGTAGTCAACGTCTATTGGAACAGAAATCAGTACACATTGAAGTTCCAGATTGAAGATTATACATATACTCCAACTACAAGTAATGGTGGTACCCAATATGGACTTGTGAATGGTTCATATGTTGAACTCTATAGAGATAACAATAAATGGTATCTGAACCGAGAATGGTCCGGGGGATGGAACGGTCACTGGAATTATTCAAATGAATATACTGGAACAAGGTATACTCGCAGCAATAGTACAAGTTGGCAAACCATAAAAGAAATCACAGCTCTTTATCAACAAAGCATTTCTGATTATTTCCCCATTGTTGGTACAAATGGTGTAACTTATAATAACGGCGAGCGGTGGATGCCGCAGAGCAGTTCTACGTATAAAGAAGTGCTTATCTATATTGACACAATGCCTGCGGAAAGTGTCACTTTCCATCTCAATACAGCCAATCATTCTACTAAATATATTTACTATTATGTTGAGGCACTTCCTGAAGACACTGATACAGTCACATATAAAGGAAAGTCGTTTGTTCTATATAAAGATATGAGTGCCAACTATGGTTACTTTACGGAAGCAGAAGATTATATCAATATTAATGGTTTCACAAAATTTGGTGTAGATCCTGAGACTAATACGTGGGGAAGCGGTGGCGCATCTACGGTTAAATGCTACTATACCCGAAATAAGTACTCCATCAACTATATGGACGGTGCTTATTATGATGGAAACAACAATAGAATCGTATCTGAGACAAGTAGTGGTCAGTTGAAGGTAGAAAATAATATTTTATTCGATGCTGATTTGACATCTAAAAATGTTGGCGAGACAGGATGTTATAACCCAAGTGCGCCGGAAGGTTATGTTTTTGAAGGTTGGTATCTTGATGATGCTTGCACAGCCCCCTATACTTTCACCAAAATGCCTGAAGGCGGTATAACCGTATATGCTAAGTGGCGCCAAATTCAGTTCCGCGTATTCCTGCATCCGAATGCAGGTACGGATGCAACCCTGGATTGGGGTTCAACTACTCAAGAGATGAACTTCCGTGTGAGTTATGGCGGCAAGATCTCTGTTCCTACCGGTAAGAGAACTGGTTATGAATTCTACGGATGGTATACTGATGCTGCGACTTCTCAGGCATTCACGGAGAATGCTCAGATTCGTGACGGTTCGGCATATGACAAGACAACGACCTTCACCGATCCGATGGACAAGTGGGGCAACGGTGCGACTACGAATGGCGATGTTGACCGATTCTGGATTACAAAGAAGTTTGATTTGTTTGCAAAGTGGAGTGAGATTATCGTCGGTGCTGATGGCATCGGTATTATCTATGACGCCGGTGAAGGCAGTAATGCGCCTACCGACACCTCATTATACAAAGATAATACTTCTGTTATTGCAGGCGCAGCGTCCAAAGCTCCAACAGCTCAGACCCAGAATGGGAAAACACAGGTCTTTGATTGTTGGGTACTGCAGAACTGGAGCGGAACAGAATATGTGCCTACTGAAATCACTGTTTATCCAGGAGGCACGTTTATCGCACTTAAAGCAAATGCTAAGATTACCGATGCGGAAACTGACAATGTTGTCGCAGCTTCCGATGTCAATGCAAACGGAAATTACAAATATACTATTAAGCTGGTAGCCCGGTATAAAGAAGCTGATGAAGAGACTCCGACCCATATTGACTGGTATAGCAATTACGGTTCTGACAATGACGGAAAGGGCACACTCTATACTTCTTATACCAATATCAAGATCAATGAGCCACAACCCATTTTGGGTGCTCAGACTCGAAACGGATATGAATTCATTGGCTGGACAAAGACCCAGGGTGGTTCAACACCGTGGATCGAATGGGATGGTTCAAAATTCACATACAATGGAACTACTGTAACTAAGGTTGCTGCAGACGAGAGAGCATATGACGATATGTTTGCAGTCTGGCGGGAAAACGAAGTGACTATTCGTTATGAAGTTGCTTCTGACAGTACCGACATGGGTACTGTGAGCATTGAAAGTGAAACCATACTTGCTGCGACTGGAACAGCTGAAGGATCCACGGCCACAGCTACATCTGACCGGTACGTGTTCGATTATTGGACTTGTGATGACGGAACGGAGCATGTTGATGATGCGGCTGAATTTGTGCCGTCAAAAAACAACTCTGGCATCTATGAGGCACATACCTATTATGCGCACTTCAAACTGAATAAAGCATCTGTAACAATTCATCATTATCTGAAGGGAACTACAACAAAGGTAGCAGAGGATAGCGTATCTCAGGAAACAGTCGGTACCGAGATTAATCCAGATACAGTACCTGCTGCGACTGAATTCCTTGATGACTATGAAGGATTTACGCTAACAAAAGACAGCACAAATCCCACTACTACAGTAACGGTAACTGTGGATGGGGCGGAGATTACTCTGTACTATACGTTGCCTCTGACTATAACGGCAAAGACAGATAGTAAAACCTATGACGGTACACCTTTGAGTGGAGCATATACTGTAGAAGGCACTTTAAATGATGAAGATTTAACAACCATACAGGGCGTGCTTGGAGATGCTCCGTCAATAACAAATGCTGAAAGCGTGAATTATCTGACGGAAGCTGAACAAGCGGAAATTTCCGGTATACCAGAGTATTATGCGGTTACGTATACTCCCGGCAGCCTGGAGATTGCGAAGCGCGAAGTAACAGTGAAGGTAGAGAACGCGGCCGACGTGGAATACGACGGTGCGGAGCATACCGGTGAGACGGAATATACCTTCACGAATGTGGTAGCGGGCGAGACAGCAACGATAACCTACACACCTGCGAAGGGCACTCTGGTAGACACCTATACAGGCAGCTACGGGGAAGACTTCAAGGTGATGAAGGGCAGCGAGGATGTCACGGCCAACTACACGCTGACGACGAAGACTCCTGGTACACTGAAGATCGTTGACCGTACTAACAAGTATGAGATCACGCTGGTAGCAAACAGCAACACCGATAACACCTATGACGGAACGGCAAAGAGTGCGACGGGTGTTGAGACCGACAAGTTCACATTTGACGGAGTCGAATACACGGTAAGCAACTTCACGACAAGCGATCCTGAAGAGACGAATGCGGGCACGTACCCGAATACGATCACAGTAGGCGATGGCGGCTATATTGTGAAGAACGCGGCCGGCGATGATGTGACGGCGCAGTTCACAGTAAGCAAGACAGACGGCAGCCTGGAGATTGCGAAGCGCGAAGTAACAGTGAAGGTAGAGAACGCGGCCGACGTGGAATACGACGGTGCGGAGCATACCGGTGAGACGGAATATACCTTCACGAATGTGGTAGCGGGCGAGACAGCAACGATAACCTATACGCCTGCGAAGGGAACTCTGGTAGGCACCTATACCGGCAGCTACGGAGAAGACTTTGCGGTAGAGGATGGCGCAGGTAATGACGTCACTAGCAACTATACGCTGACGACAAAGACACCCGGCAACCTGGAAATCACAGACCGTACCGAGAAGTATGAGATTACGGTGGTAGCAAACAGCAACACCGGTAATGTATACGACGGAACGGAGAAGAGTGCGACCGGATTTGAGACGCTTGAGTTTACTGTAGAGGGGAATACCTACACAGTAAGCGGACTGACGACAAGTGATCCGAGCAGCACGAATGTCTGCGAACTGACGAACGCGATCAGCGGGACGGCAGTTGTAAGCGACGCAAACGGGAACAACGTAACAGCGCAGTTCACGGTCAACACGACAGACGGCACGCTGGAGATCACTGCACGGGAAGTGACAGTGAGTGTGGAAGACGCAGATCCGGTAGAGTATGACGGAGACGAGCATACCGGGGAAACGGAATACACGTTCAGCAATGTGGTGGAAGGCCAGAATGCGACAATTACCTATACGCCTGCGAAGGGAACTCTGGTAGGCACCTATACCGGCAGCTACGGAGAAGACTTTGCGGTAGAGGATGGCGCAGGTAATGACGTCACTAGCAACTATACGCTGACGACAAAGACACCCG
>Ga0310786_10003495_pt1 | contig 22825 bp, 20 predicted proteins | sample AusTroGonzalo_MG_FD_203881 | JGI IMG/M metagenome (GOLD analysis project Ga0310786, IMG submission 203881) | Bovine rumen microbial communities from tropical cattle in Woodstock, Queensland, Australia - Gonzalo_03 (v2) (version 2) | ecosystem: Host-associated > Mammals > Digestive system >...
CACTTTATCTCTTAATAGAATAGTGAATATATTAACTGTTTAGATATACAAGATAGCGTAAAATTAATACTTTACAACCACTAGATATTGTGTTATAGTGTATCATGTAGGAATAACTAGAAATAAAAACAAGGGCTTTTAATAGCTCTTTTTTATTGCCTAAAATTAGCAGGAAGGAGGATCATTAATACTATGAGTGATATCTATAATCCGATAAATGAAAATACAATCTCTATCACTGACAAAAATGATGATCCAGTTATAGACAGTAATCAATCCTGCTTTGATCCTTTACGAAATATAACTATTTATGATTGCATCCAGTCAGAAGATGGTTTATTTATTTCCGGTATGACTGATGATGGTACTAAAGCACGTTATAGTTATAAAAAACATAAATGGTTTTATGGTAAAGAGATAGGATCATCTAATCTCATAGACTTAAGAGAGCGAACAAGAGAAGAACGGTTAAAGATCATAGAGAAAGCTAACGAAAGTAGACGAGAAAACATAGAGAAGAAAAAGAACTTTAATGAGTTAGCTAAAGCTATGTTAGAACAAGTAGTATCTAACAAGGTTATATCTGAAACGTTAGATGATACAGATATGATGATAGATAATACTTATGGTTCCTTAATCCTTGCAGCTATGATCCAGGGCGCAAAGAATGGTTCCTTTAAGTGTGCGGAGTTTGTCAGAGACACGGCGGGATATAAGCCCGAAAGTAAGAGCAGCATTGATCTGACCGGTGAGATAATGACCGATGCAGATAGATCATTAATAGATAAGCTCAGTAAAAGATTAACAGGATAATAGAACGCCTGTTTGTAGAACATACGAGCTATCCGTTAAATGTTCATTTATCGGCGTGCTTGTATCTAGATATTGTAGTCCACTACTAAACAGATACAACATATAGACTGAGAGATCATACACCACTATATCTAGTAGTCCAGAGATCATAAAGGGCTGCTATTTTTTTTATTTTTATACAGTGTATACCTATACAGGTCCAGCCGGCAGCAGGCAGTATATACCCCGGGTACCCACCCCCGGTGTCAAAAGCGGGCTGACTCCTATTAGATATAATAAAGCCCCTCAGAAAATTTTATAAATTTTCCCTGGGCCAACATAACAACCGATATCTTATCCTTTCGGAAAAGGAGAGATGAAATGAAGAAGCAGCAGAAACAGAGAGATGAGCAGACTAAACAGAATACTAATGCGAATAGTAATGAAAATCGTACTCCTGTGAGTGAGGACACTAAACAGAAGTTAGTACAGCAGTATCGGGATAGAGCAGAGGCATCTCCTAGACAGAATGAGGCGGAACTTAGACCTTCCCTGTTAGGAGGGAATGGCAATCCGATAGATTTTGTAGCTGAGCAGCCGCAGGCTTTAACTCATGCCATGTATGACGATTACGGTTTTCTCCCTTCTCCGAGAGCAGAATATAGCTCAGGCGGAAGGAACGCTATACAAAACGCTCAATACTACGATACTTTAGGAGATTACAATAGGTTCTTTACGCAGAACGCTTTAAACAATGAGATGTCCGGCCCTGATGCAAATGCGATTTACTATGCTAATGGAATGACTGTTCCTGAAAGGAATCTCATTAATCAGATAGGCAACCTTGCATACAACAGGATGGAGAACGATAGGCTTGATGCAGAGCAACAGTATAGGGATGCTCTTGTAGAATCCTTACTGTATGACAAGATGGGCGGAAAGCCTATGCCGAGACAACGCAACATAACAGGAAGCGGAGTAGTTAATTGGTAACTGTATGCCGACTATACAGGAATTACGAGACAAGGAAATAGAATACTGCCGGACAAACATTCAATACTTCATTGATACCTACGGCCATATAGAGGATAAAGACGCAGAGGACTTGATACAGCCCTTCAATATGTGGCCTGAACAGAGAGAGGCATTGAAGTCCATAATGGGCCATAGATGGAACGTAATCCTAAAGGCCAGGCAGTTAGGTTTTTCGTGGCTTGTACTTCATATAGCAGCGCATACCTTGATTAGTCCGGGCAAGACAGTGATCGGACTTTCAAGAACAGAAGAAGAAGCAAAAGAACTTGTCAGAAGGCTAAAGGTTATATTTACCTATATGCCTGAGATAGTAGCCGATAAGGATTATCTTCCTGTTAATTGGAAGGGTGCAATCTTCGAAGGTACAGCCCTTACAGTCAAGATTGTGTTCCCAAACGGACAGGAGAGTAAATTTCAAGCGTTCCCTTCATCTCCGGGAGTAGGCCGTTCCTTTACGGCTAACCTGATAATATTTGACGAGTGGGCCTTCCAGCAGTTCGCAAGAGAGATATGGCAAGCAGGATTTCCTACGATAAACAGACCGGGCGGCGGTAAGGTCATCGGTTTGTCGACAATAGAGCGTGGTTCTCTATTCGAGGAAATCTTTACCGATCCTGATAACGGATTTAACAAGATATTTATTCCGTGGAGTGCAGATCCCCGAAGGGATAAGGAATGGTACGAGCAGACCAGACGAGCGTTGGGAGATTTAATCACAGCAGAGTACCCCGCCACTATCGAGGAAGCCCTTATGGTTCCGGGCGGAGCCTACTTCCCAGAAGTGAAGAAGGACACGCACGAAATAGATGAACCGCTTTCAGGAAAACTGAAACGCTATGTGTCAATCGACTACGGACTTGATATGTTGTCTCTGCACTGGATAAGCGTTGACATCTTCGGAAATGCTCAGGTCTACCGAGAATTTGACGCATCTGATATGACGGTTTCTCAGGCGGCCGAAGCCATTAACCGGATAGGCTCAGATGAATACATAGACAGTTATCTTGCCCCTCCTGATTTATGGAACAGAAGGCAGGAAACGGGAAAATCCGTTGCTGATATCTTCGCAGAGAACGGAATAATCCTTACAAAGACATCGAATGACCTGTTTAATGGATGTATGGCGATGAAGGAATGGTTAAGGGTTCCCGAAGATGGACACAGGCCGGCACTGACCTTCCTAAAAGGAACAGCGCCAAACCTCATCCGATGTTTACAGAAGATCCAAAAAGATAAGAATAAACCTAAAATCTACGCAAAGCAGCCGCATGATTTGACACACGATGTCGATTCACTACGCTGCTTTTGTATTTGGTGGGTTAGAGCACCCCTTCCTGATAGAGAGAAAGATGATCGTCCTAAATGGAGGGAGGACTTAATAGAAGATTACAAACACGCAAGCCGTGAAATAAAAGAGCTGATGGTTAGAGAGTTAGGAGAGCCTAGGTTATGAACTGGCTGAAAAGGACTATGGAGCAGATTAAAAATCCAGAAGCAACTAAAAAACTCAAAGAGTGGCAGAGCAAATTTGAGACCGCAAAGAGCAAGTATGATGAAGTCCTCAAGGATATGGATATCAATGAGGAATACTACGAAGGTACTAAAATCTCATACGGCCCCAACAAGAACAGTATGGCCCCTAAGCAGGCTATCAATGTCCGCAACATAGTCTATGAGCTTATAGAATCTCAGGTTGACACTTCTGTTCCTATGCCGAAAGTTACGGCTATTCACGCAGAAGATGAGGAATTAGCAAACAAAATAGAGAAGTTTCTTGAAAACGAGGTCAGATACTTAGGCTTTAAGCAGATGAATGACCTTCAAGAGCGTATCGTTCCTATCCAGGGAGGCGATTTCTTCCTTGTGGAATGGGATAACACTAAGGGATTTCACTGCAATATCGGTGATCTTGCCGTTTCAACACTCCATCCGAGGAATGTTATACCTCAGCCGGGCGTTATGGATGTGGCTCAGATGGACTACATCTTTACAAGAACGTCTCAGACTAAGGAATATGTCAAGCTCCGGTTCGATAAAGACGTTCAGACCGAGGAAGAAACGGACCTGGACATCAGAAAAGGGGCCGCTAGTGATGATCTCGTCACTGTTATCACGGCATATTACAAGAATAACGATGGCGGGATCGGACTTTTTAGGTGGTGCGGCGACATAACACTTGAAGATATGGATGATTACCAGGCCCGAATCCTTGAAGTCTGCGCTAAATGCGGTGAACCGAGACGAGGAAACGAAAAAGAGTGCGAGTTTTGCGGTTCTAAGAAGTGGAAGAAGGAAAAAGATCCCACTGAAAAGCTGAAAATCTTTGAAGAAAAGATAGAAATTGATCCTATGACCGGGCAGATGCAGCAATCTCAGGAAGAAAAAGAGATTGATGTTGATTATTACAAGCCTGACGCTTATCCACTTATCTTACGCAAGAATATATCAAGAGATAGACACTTGTTAGGCTTTTCAGACGTAAATGCGATAAGAGATCAGCAAGAAACCGTCAAAAAGCTGGGATCAAAGATAAACGAGAAACTTTTGAAGGGTGGTTCATACGTTACACTGCCCCGCTCTTTGGGAGTTGAGACAACAGATGAAGAATTTAAGGTTATCCGTGTAGAGAATCCGGCAGATAAAGCACTGATAGATGTTATCACAGTACAGGCCGATTGCTCACAGGATCGTATGGTCCTTGAAGAAAACTACCAGTGGGCTAAGTCAACACTTGGTATTACCGATAGTTTTCAGGGTAAATACGATAGCTCAGCTCTTTCAGGAACGGCTAAGCAGTATTCAATCAATCAGGCAGCGGGCAGACTGGAATCTAAGCGTGTTATGAAGAATGACGCTTACGCAAAACTGTATGAAATGATGTTCAAGTTTGCTCTTGCTTATGCAGACCAGCCTATTCCTGTCATATCAACGAATACAGACGGAAGCATTAACTACTCTCATTTCGATAAAAAGGACTTCCTGAAGATAGATCAGGCGGGTGTTCCTTACTGGAATGATGAGTTTATCTTTGAGACAGATCCCACATCTACGCTCATGGTTAACAGAGAGGCTATGTGGAATCAGGCTGATATGAAGTTACAGAGCGGTGCGTTTGGTATCTTAGGAGACCTTAAGACCGCATATCTGTACTGGCTTGAACAGGAGCGTAACGACTATCCTCATGCCGCAGAGATTAAGCGTGTCATTGAGGAACGTCTGGCAGAGCAGGAACAGCAGGCACAGACACAGCAGATGGAAGCAGAGCAGATGCAAACACTAGGAGGAATCCCGAATGGTATGCCCGGTATGTAACATAGAAGCAGTTATAAGCAAGACCTCATATGGCTATCATATGGAAGATGATAAGGTCGATATGTTTATGCTGATTAAATACTCTTGCAGGAATAAGAACTGCAGGAACTTCCAAAAAGAGATAGGCGAAGAAAAGATACCGCTCAATGCGGAGCCTACTGAATAAATGAGTTAAGAGAGCGTTTCCTAAACGGAGGCGCTTTTTTAATGCATATATATAAACTTTCGCAGGAGAAGCGTAAAAACCCAAGGAGGAAAACAGAATATGGACGGAATGGAAAATCTTACCACTACCGAGGAAGTTACGACTGATGTGGATACCACAGATGTTGATGACACTCAAAGCGTAGAAAACCCTGAACCCGCTGAACAGGGGGAGTCGCAAGAAACCACAGAGGCTACGGAACAGGAGCCAGAACAGACGCAGACAGTTGACGTGAACGCCATCGCAGCAGCAGCTCGGAGGAAGTCTGAAGCTGAAATGCGGGCAAGAGATGCTGAATATGCCAGACGTTTTGGTCACTTAAAGAATCCTAAAACCGGACAGCCTATTCGTTCAGAGCGAGATTACCTCGCAGCGCTTGACGCACAGGAAGAAATGAAGGCTAAAGAACAGTTACAGCAGAACGGAGTAGATCCCTCTGTACTGGATAACTTCATTAACAACAATCCTGTTATACGTCAGGCACAGGCCGTTATAGAACAGCAGAAGGCTCAGGCTACCTTTTCACAGATTAACGCTGATATAGCGGAACTGGGACAACTTGATCCAGGCATAACATCACTTGATAACGTTCCACCAGACGTAATTCAGTTTGCTATGAACCGAAACATTGACCTTGTTTCCGCCTATAAAATCGTCAACTACGGAAAAGTGAGCAGTGAGAAACAGGCGGCTATAACGCAACAGGCCATTAATCAGGCTAAAGGGAAATCCCATCTTAATCCTGTCAATGGTGTGGCTACACCTGATGACGGAGCAGATATTCCTGTATCACAACTGGATATGTGGAAAGAGGCATTTCCTAATAAGTCAGCGGCCGAACTAAAGAAACTGTATAACAAGACTCTATAGGAGGAAATAAGTATGTTCAAGTTAAAAAGGATGGACAAGGGTAATACCCCCATCATAAAGGAACTCCCTTCTGCTGCTGCTACTTTTGCAGTTGGCGAAGTTGCCGCTATCGTATCCGGCAAGATCACTAAGGTTTCTGGTACTGCTATGCCTACCTACGTTGTTGTAGAGAAGGGTACAAAGACTACCGCTGATGTAGTTGCAGTACAGCCTATCTATCCCGATCAGGAGTATGTAACCACACAGGCTGTTGATGGTGCTCTTACTGTCGGCTCAAAGGTTACTATCCACACGGATAGTGCATCTGTAACCTCTACCACTACAAACGGTGTTGCTACTGTCATCGAGACAATGGGAACTACCTCTGGTAGCGAAGTAGTAGTTAAGTTTGAATAATTCGAAGGGAGATAAGCACTATGGCTATTACAATTTCAAAAAACAGTGCGCTGAATGATGACCTTTGGAAGCCGGTGGCTCAGGTCCTCAATGCAGTTCTTCTTGATACCGATTCTGAGAAAACTCAGTACGACCAGATCGTAGGCGAAATCGCAGTAGAGAAGAAATCTAAAAAGTATGCTGAGAAGCAGAGTTCACTCACTTCTCTTGGAAACATGGAAATCACCAACGAGGGCGATAGCGCTGCTCTTGATGACTTCCAGGAAGGTACTCCTAAGCTGATCGTTCACAGTGCTTTCACGAAGGAAGTACACATGACTAAGGAAATGAACGATGACGGAGATATCGATGGCATGAAAACTATGGCTCGTGAGCTTGTTAATTCCTACAAGAGATCACGTTGCCAGTTCGCAACGAACTTCATCTCCGCAGAAGGTTCTACCTTCGTTTACGGCTCCAAGACTGGTCTTGACCGTACAACTGGTGATGGCAAGGGTCTGTTTGCTACTGACCACTCTTCTGTTAAGGCTGATGTTGCTACACAGTCTAACGTATTTACGAACGCATTTAGCTCGTCTACCCTTATCAGACTGGCTTCTATCGGACGTAACTTCAAGAATGAGTCTGGCAACGTAACTGGCTACACCTTCAACAAGATTATCGTTCCCGGTAACTGCTGGAGCCTTGAGGAAACAATCAAGAGACTCATCGCTTCTGACCGTGTTATCGCTTCCAACAACAACGATATCAACACTCAGAAGGGTATGTGGCAGCTTGTTGTAGATCCTCTTTGGGAGGCTGCTTCTGGAACAGAACCTTATATCCTTATGTCTGATGAGGCTAACAAGGCATATAACGGAACTGTATTCTATGACAGAGTTGCTCTTGATGTGAAGAATGACGTTGACATTCATTCACGCAACCTGATCTACAACGGTTACGCAAGATTTAGTATCGGTGCTAACAACTGGCGCCATGTAATCCTTGGTGGTGCTACTGTTGGTACTACGCTGTCATAATCGGCTATGTGAGGCTCCGGCACTTCATTATTGGGGTGTCGGGGCTTTCCTTTAAGGAGAGAGAATATGATACCTACTGGACTTAAAGTCGGAGATACCTTCAAAGAAGGGTACAGCACATATGAAGTCACAAAGGTTTTACCCGGTGGCTATGAGTCAAAGCGAATCAAGATAGACACTGGCGAAGCGTATGCCTACGAAGAAGCGATGGCATCTAAACCTGAGCCTGTCAAGAAAGAAGAAGTAAAAGCGGAAGTAAAGGAAGATGCTCCTGCTCCCGCTGTAAAGTACACCAAAACAGAGATCAACAGACTTAACAACGCAGAGCTTGAAAGAGTATGCGACAAGTTGGGCCTTGAAAAAGGAACTGGAATGGCTATGAAGAAAGCCATCATCGAGAAGTTAGGTCTTTAAGAGGATAAAGATATGGCATTACCTACTATTACATGGGGTGACATAAAGTTAAAAACGTTGCAGAAATTGTATGCAACGAATAACGGATCTACAACTATTCCTACTGACAACAGTACGAGAGAGTATATATCCGCTATGCCTGGCGCTGCTAATGAAGCGTTACAGATGCTTGCAACAGCGGGCAAGTTTATCATAAGGAGCATTGATATAGCTCATATCCCTGTTAAGAACCTTGTTCCTAACGGAGAGAACATCAATAGCGTAGAGCGTGGCACTATCGAGTATTCTGCTGAGAAAGCACGTTCTATGTACTTTGAACTAAAGGGAAAGGCTACAATGACTATTCAAGTCGGTGAGATTACGAGAACACCTGTCGAACTTGAATCTCCATCAGGCTTTACTCCCTTTAAGTATCTAGTATCTAATACAGCCGATGAACTTGTTAAGGTGACGTTTGTAGGCGATTATCCCTTCGCTTTGAAGAACTTTGCATTGTATAGTGCAGACTACGCTTCTGATGCGGATATACAGCCTTACAACGAGTACACAAGATATGATTTGACTGAATTAGTCGATGACTTTTATTTAGTCGATCCTGAAACAGTTATCTACGAGGGGGATATAACCCGCTCCCGGTATACCGCAACAAGCGATTATTTCCAGGAAGGCTTTAAGATAATGCTTATTCCTAGAGATGAGCCGGGGAATTACAAAGTCTATTACAAGGCATATCCCCCGCAGATAACACTTGATACGCCCGATGATGCGGTTCTTGCACTCGATCCCGAAGTAGCGGCGCTTATGCCACTGTATATGGCATCACAGCTCTATAAGGATGATGATGTCGGCATAGCCACTATTTACCGTAACGAGTTTGAGGTAGCCTTCGAGAGATTGACTAAATCGGTCAGCGCCCCTTCATCAGAACATTTCACATCCGTCACTGGATGGATTTAAGGAATAGATATGGCAGTTTCATTCAAAGTACCTAGTAGTCCTAAGAAAAGCATATTGACAATAGATACGTTTCAGGGATGCGACTTTACAAACAGCCCCGCAAACGTAGATGAACAAAAAAGCCCCAATGCCGTTAATATGATCCGTGATGTTCCCGGCAAAGTCCGTAAATGTATGGGATATGAAACTGTTGCAACCTACAAGGACAGTAACGATGATCCTTTACCGATAAACGGATATCACATGCTGAGGGGAGAGGAAAGAGGCTTCATCCACGCAGGAGAGAGCATCTTCTGGAATGACATCCTTCTCTACACAAGCGCAAACAACACAAGAAGCAAGGCATGGCAGTTTGAGGATAAGACTAATCAAAAGAACAAACTGTATATGCTTGATGGAAAGAAGTTTCTTGTGATGTGGTCTGAGGCGAGCGGAGCCACTACCTCTACAGGAAAGCACACGACAGAGGTTGATGCTGATACCTATACAGAAACGCTCAACCTCAAGAATAACGATGTAGTCAATTTCTATATGCCGTTTGCTTGTAAGAACTTGGATGTGACCTACAATGGCACTACGGCTACGATCACTCTTTCGGATGTCGATACTTACGCTTTTACAAACACTTATGGAAATTATGAGTGTGTGTTTGAGTTTACGGCATCTGACAGCGTAACAGAGTACGAAGGCACTCATACAAGCGTCATTAACTCTACAATGACGAATGGCTATGTGGATGGTACAAACGGCTCCTACATAGACGAAGAAGGAAACATTCATAAGGTACAGAAGGTAGAGGACAACGCATATGTGCCTACTCTTACGATCGCAAAGGCTCCCGATGGTGGTGGAACGCCTTATGAGGACTTAAACCTTCTTACTCCGGCCTTCACGGAAACCTTTGCGGGTGTGACAAGTGAGAAGAACTATCATATGTCCTTCACTAATCTTGACAACACTACGCCTAAAGCCTATCTGCTTAATGCTCAAGGAGTGTGGACGCAGACAACAGCGTTCTCATTTAATGCGACAACTGGCGTTATCACGTTCAACAACGCCCCCGGCACAAGCCCTGTACCCGGCGAAGATAACGTAAAGATTACGGCATACAGAACGGTAGCGGGATATTCGGACAGAATAAACAAGTGTACTATCGGAATCCTTTACGGAGTGAATGGTGCATCGGACAGACTGTTCGTTTCAGGAAATCCCGAAAGGATAAACTACGACTGGTATTCAGGGTATAGCGATTTGACCTACTTCCCTGATACTGGCTATTCAGCGCTTGGTACTTCGGGTAGTGCGATAATCGGATATTCGATCATTTCAAACTATCTCGCAGCTCACAAGGACTGGATGGAGAAAGACCAAAACATCATACTCAGAGAAGGCGATTTGGTAGACAGCAAGCCTTCATTCAGGATAATCAATACACTTCAAGGGGCGGGAGCGATTGCTCCTTTTTCTTTTGCCTATTTGTCAACCGAACCGCTTTTCCTTACAAGAGAGGGTGTGTATGCGGTTACGGCTCAGGATATTACTGGTGAGAAGTACGCACAGAATAGGAGTTATTTCCTTGACGGAAAACTCTTGCAAGAGGCAAACCTTGAAAATGCTTACGGCTATACGCATAAGGATATGTACTGGCTATGCCTGAACAATGTAGCCTACATCCTTGATGGCTTACAGCCTATCAGAACAGATCCGTCAATGCCTTACTCAACAAGGCAGTATGCAGGATTCTACAGAACGAATATGCCCGCAAGGGTTATGTGGGAGCAGAACGAGGATTTATTCTTCGGAACAGCAGACGGAAGGATATGCAGATTCTTCACAGACAAGTATGCTCTTGCCTCCTACAGTGACGATGGTGAGCCGATAGAGGCCATATGGGAAACACCAGACATAGACGGAAAACTGTTCTACAAGAACAAGACGCTCAGATACATAGCACTCCGCCTTGACTCCGCTCTTGCTACATCAGTTGACATATGGGTTATGAACAGAGGTTTGTGGCAGTTCATCAAGACGGATGATACAACAGGCCGATATCTTTCATTTAGCCATCTTGTATTTAGCAAGTTGTCATTTAGCGGAGATAGGACACAGCATACCATCTCAACGAAGGTAAGGGTTAAGAAGGTAGACAAGTTTAGATTACGGCTTGTAAATGGTGAACTTGATGAGCCATTCGGCTTATATAACATAGCGTTTGAGTATGTAGAAAACGGCAACTATAAGGGATAAGGAGAGCAAAGATGAGTTATACGAAAATCACGCAGGCCGACTTAACCGGAAAGGGTGTTATCGGACTTCCTGATACTCCGAACTTAAGCACTACGGACATTCAGGAAAAGTTTGATGAGATAGCGCTTGACGTTATCGTGCCTAAGTTTAATGACTTGTCGGATGAACTTGACGCTTCCAATATTGATGAGGCAATCAAGTCAAACGACATAACTAATATGCGTCTCAATGCTGATATGGCTATTGAGGTGTCAAGCGATGGCGGATCTACTTGGAGCGGTACGGCATCTTCTGGTCACAGAATAATGGATGGTAGCGGAACGATTTACACTCAGGAGAGTAAATTACAGTTCTCAAACAATGTAACCATTCAGGATGATTCCGTTAATGGAATAACTAAGGTACTCATCCAGCCCGGTGAAAAGGGTGATCCCGGTAAGGCTGCCACAATTACAATCGGTGACGTAACGGCAGGGCAGACAGCAGATGTGCAAAATGTCGGTTCACAGACCGATGCAATCTTTGACTTTACACTCCCTAAAGGTGATCCCGGAGATGCAGCTACAATCGCAGTCGGAACAGTAACGAGTGGTGCAACGGCAAGCGTTATCAACAGTGGTACGTCAGATGCAGCCGTATTCAACTTCGTGCTTCCTAAAGGCGATCAGGGTGATCCTGGTACTGGACTTACTCTTTTAGGAACGTATGCGACACTTGCAGACTTGCAGACAGCACATCCGACAGGACAGCGAGGAAATGCTTACTTTGTTGGTGACGATACTTTAGGTTATGTATATCTTTGGGACCCCGATACTTCCGCTTGGGTAAACATCGGAGAACTTAAAGGTTCTAAAGGAGATACTGGTGCAACACCTTCACTCTCCATCGGAACAGTAACGACAGGCTCTCCGTCAGCCGTAACGATATCAGGTACAGCCGATTATCCCGTTCTTAACTTTACTCTTGAACAAGGTGATAAGGGTGATACAGGAAACGCAGGAACTATCGCAGTTGGTACAGTCACAAGCGGTCAGACAGCGAGCGTAACCAATGTCGGAACTTCAACCGCAGCGGTATTTGATTTTGTCCTTCCTAAAGGAGATAAGGGAGATCAGGGTAATCCGACAGTTGTAAACGGCAAGAGCGGAAACAATGTTACGCTGTATGGATCTGATATAGATATGAACTCAGGCGATAGCACGAAACTTGATTCAGCTATCGGAACGCTTGACACGAGTGTAGGAGCGTTAGAGGATGAGAACACTGTAACTACTTTTGAGGTTGACTTGCAGAATTGGTCTACTGATACCACTTCTCAGAGTGGCGTTACGCTTTACAAGAAGGCTGTTTCGGTAGCTCACGCATACGCTGAATGTCCGACAGTTGACATCGGCTCAAACGGCTCGACACTTCCAACATCGGCACAGCAGACCGCATACAACCTTTTACAGTATGCAACTGTTGACGATAGTGTGCCTTGCATCTATCTCTATGCGTCAGCAATTCCGACAACAGCATTTTATATCAAAGTAAAGGGGGTGGACTAAATGGCTGAACAGTTTGCAGAACTTAATAGAAATAATATTATTTCAAATAGATTTAAGACAGTTAGATATACTAATACGAGTGCCATTTCATTTTCGGCTACAGAGGCTAAATCTATTCAAATTACTCCTCCATCTGGAACTGATATTACAGGATATCAGCCTATAGGTATAACTGGTTATTTCACAGGTTCGTATGGTATATGCGCTTGTGGTGTTTTAACAGCTAATGTCACAGCAAGTAGTCCCCATGTTCAGATGGTATTAAAAAATGTATTAAGTTCAGCGTATACTGTTAATGCAACTGCGGCTTATGCAGATGTTTTGTTTGAAAAAGTTTAAGGAGGAAATAAACAATGTTAAACAAATACTATGTACTTGTACTCTCACTCAATAAGAGCGGTGGAAACGCAGAGGAAATCACACGCAAGGAAACTCTTACCGAGGCTGAAAACCTTTTCTATGATAAGTGTTCACAGTATGGTGGCAACGCACAGACAGGATATGTCGTTGTATCACTTCTTGACCCTTACGGCAGAGCAATCAAGACAGAAACTATCGACAGACTTCCTGCTCCCGAACCCGAAGCGACAGAGTGAGTGATACCCTCAAAATCATCTTCATCAACATAATAATGCTCATAGTATGGATAGCGTTGGTGATTTATTCAGCAGGAAAGCCGTTATGACTTGCAAAGATTGTATTTACTACGACAACACCATAATAGACTTTGTAGGCAATAGTGATATTGAATACCACGTTTGCAAACACGGAGATTATTGGAAAGCCGTAAAGAATACTGATAAGCCTTGTAAACATTTCAAGAACAATGACGGAACATACGATAACGGCTCTTGGCATTGTCCTCGGTGTGGCAGACCTGTTCCTAAATGGGGATTGTGTGACGAATGTTCAAGGCTTTACGACAGTTGGGATGAGGTGAGCAAATGAGATTAATAGACGCAGATGCTTTTCAGAAAACAATAGAAGATAAAGCAAAACAATTAAAGAACAAAGACACAATCAATGGCTTATGTGGAGCGATAGCGTTGTTATATGAGCAACCGACAGCACAAGTTGAACCCATTGAAAAGGAAAGCGTGAGCAAATGACGCTTGAATTAATAGGCTCAATCATATTTCTTCTGTTACTTATCGGTATGGGTGCGGTGTCGTTGCTCTTGTTGTGGGTGTGGAAATGAATACGATAGACAAAATACTCATAGCGTGTGCAATAGCGGTCATTGTGTTTGTTATTACGATGATCGTTATTTTTTGCATTTATCAAGCCGTACCAGACACACTCATTGAATGTGTCCTAAACTTGGCAACGAGTGAGGCGGTCATCACCTTTGCGATATGGTGGATAAAGAAAAAGGCATCAAGCAGAAAGGACAAAGACAATGGATTGGAAAAGTAAATTATCAAGCAGAAAAATGTGGATCACGATTGCGGCCGTGTTGGCATCTCTGGGAACAGGGATCTCCGGCATCGTTGCAGGAAATCAGACCTTGACGATAGTTGGTTCGGTATTAACAGTTATATCTGCCGCCATTTATGCCGGATGTGAGGCATATGTTGACGCAAAAGCCGTAGGTATGGGAGACAAGTAAAATGGAAGAAATACGGAATATCGTAAACTTACTGGCGCTCTTTGGAGTGCCTTCTTTATGTGCTTGTGCGGTGTACTTCGCAAAGGCTTGTATCAGGTTCGGAAAGAAGCAGGACATCCTTGCTAACGCTATTCAGAAGATGATGCGTAGAGACTTGACGCAGGACTTCCACAAGTACATGAAACAGGGTTACATCGAGGATGATGACCTTGATATGTGGATGGCTGCATACAAGGCTTATCACGAACTCGGTAACAATGGCGTTATGGATTCCAGAAAAGAAGATTTAATCAAACTCAATTCCGTTTCCAACAAGGCAGAATAGTATGGGATATTCAGCATCACAAGCAAAAGCATTTATAGAGCATATCGCTCCGCTTATTCAGCGTGAAGGATTCGCAAGAGGATACTCCATTGTCTCTACCACGATAGCGCAAGCGATCATAGAAGGGGCATGTGCTACATCCAAACTGGCAAGAGATTATCATAATCATTTCGGGATGAAGTGCGGAAAGTCTTGGAAGGGCAAATCCGTCAATATGAAAACCAAAGAGGAATACACGCCCGGAACACTTACCGATATCCGTGACAACTTTAGGGCGTATGATTCGGACATCGAAGGAGTCGAAGGCTACTATTCGTTCATTGAATCCAAACGATATGCCAATCTGCGGGATGCTAAAACCTATCGTCAGTTTGCGGAGTACCTAAAAGCCGATGGATGGGCTACATCATCAACCTATGTGAACACTCTTTGCAACACAGTACAGAAGTACAACCTCACGAAGTATGACGAGCAGAATATTCATGTGGCACACTTCCCGAAGTACGAAGGAGATACGGACTCAATCGTAATGGCCCTTGCAGCCGTGGGAGCCGACTCCGACCTCTCTTACAGAAGGGCAATCTACAATGCGAACTTTACGGATTCCTACACAGGATCGGCTAAGCAGAATACCGCTATGCTGATTCTCTTAAAAGAAGGCATACTCATAAAGCCTTAACCCTCCAGTTTGGCTTATGTTGTCTTTCATAAACAGCGGAGAGGGTGATTCCCCCGGTCATCCCCTCCGCCAACCTCCAATTAATCAAGACGTAGTGGTGGCTACGCCTTTTTTAATATATGCGCATATATCTAAGAAAGGAGATACGAGATATGTATACAGCAGAAGCTAATGCTTTAGGCGGAACCAAAAAAGGCTCTACTGCAAAAAAGACGATGACTACTACAAATAAAAAACTTAGTCCTTCGTCAATGTATCAGACCGCCACAAAATCGTCCAACTCTGATATTTCAAACAAGTCTCTTAATAGTGCTTACGCTCAGGGTGGCTCGGGTGGCTCGGGTGGCTATGTAGACGCTACTCCGAATGTGGATGAAAGCTATTCAAGCAGTTACAGCCGGAGTGGTAGAGGCGGTAGTGGCAGTGATGGTGGTGATGGCTACTACGAAGTAGAAGGATATGGTGCAGACGGATCTGATTGGTTACAGCAGATGATTGATGCTCAGGTAGGAGCTGCATACAGCAATTATTCTAAGGCACTCCAAAACGCTGCTAATGCCTACAACTTCCAGAAAGGCAATACTCAGAATGCCTACAACACTGCAAATCAGAGAATAGATACGCAGTGGAGTAAGACCGCTGATACTTTAAGGAAAAACTTAGAGTCTACTCTTGGCTCTTTGAAGGAAAACTACGATTACGGTGAAGGCGTACAGCGGAGTGATGCAAACGATTCGCTTACTCAGGCTTATATCAACTACATGATGAATAAGCGTGATATGGCTCAGAACCTTGCAGCAGCCGGTATAAGTGGTGGTGCGACCGAAAGTAGCCTCGCAAATCTGTATAACAACTACGGCAATAGTCGGAATACGATTAACAACACTCTTGCTAAGAACTTGGCTCAGTTGCTTAACACCTACAACAACAATGTTTCAAGCGCTAACAGAGCGTATAATTCAGAGTTTAATACAGCTCAGAACAACTACACCAACTATGTAAATGAGTTGGCGCAGAACTACGCTTCCGCTATGAATCAGCTTGAAGCAAACTACGCTGACTACAAGAACTCTTATGAGAATAATCTGTATAACGCTCTTATGGGTGTTTATTCAGGATCTTCCATAAGCGGACTTGCTAACGCTTTTGCAAATCTGTCATCCGTAAGCGGTAATCCTATGAACGCAGTCACACTTAATGTTCCTTCTATTGGAGCGCTTGCAAATGAAGGTGCTTATACAAACACTCTTGCAGGGCTTATGAACAATATGGATGCAGCCGCTTTGAATTACACGCCTACTGAAAACGCTCTTGGTGTGGATCTTTACAACACTAGACAGGGTAGCGATTTAGGCTCAGTAACAGATTATGCTAAGTATCTTGCTATGTTAGAGCAGATGGCAGGCTAATCACGATTTAAGGAGATTTTATAATGGCTAAAGGTGCAACCTCTAAAAAGAAAAGAGAAGAAGAAAACAGGCAGAACACTCAGCAGAGACAGACATCTCAGCAGAGAGAAGAAACGAGACAGAGACAGCAGAGAACTCAGGGCAATTCTAACAGCTCACAGCGACAGTCTCAGCCCCGTAACGATAGGGCCGATAGCAGACAAACCACACGCAGAGAAGTTGCACCGGCAGCCATACCCGTTCTTGAAGAACGCTCTACTCCCAGAAGAAGTGCATCCGGCAGAAATGTCGCAGAGATGTTCCCGGAGTATGAGCCTCAGCAGGCGGCTACCATTCCGGCAGTACAGCCTATCCCCACAACAAATAAAGGTCAGGGATTCCAGGCCGATTTAGATCAGCGTATGCGTGACTATTATAACAATGGTACGCCTATCGCTAGACATACCTCTGAGAGAGCGCAGGAGCGCACAGAACAGCCTGAAACAACTTCTATGCCCGTTGGTGCGGATATGGCAGAAAAGGGGCGTAAAATGGCGCAGACGAGTGCAGAGAATAAGGCTAAAAGTGCGCCCAAAAATAAGGGCGAAATGATAGAGACTTACGGAGAGCGTGAAGGTGGAAAACCTCTTTCCGAAAGTGCGCAGAATGAAGTAAACAAGTTACAGCGCAGACTTGATCGTGTATCGCAGTTTGACGATGTTCAGAACCAGAATAGGGCAAGAGCGTTACAGAATCAGATTAATGCGGTATATGACGCTGAAAGTATGGGTAGAGATGCAAGTATTGAAAAGTATCTCGATCCCGAATATAAGATGACTAACTATGAGCAGAAACACGCTAAAGATATTGTGGCTGAATATCTTGAAAGCAATCCGACTGCAAAAGAACTGTATAACGCTAACAATCCAAATATAGCACAGATGATCCGTTCTCAGATGACACCGGAAGAACAGGATGAATACGAGCGTTTAATCTCGTTAGATAACAAGGCTAGAGATATCTCTAATTATACAATCGGTGCAATATCTAAGGCTCCTTTTGGAGAAAGTGTATCAAATAAGGTAGATCAGTTAATGGGCGTTAATGACGAATACAACTTTTCTAGCGCCCTTAATAACGCAGAAAAACAAAGCCCGGCTGCCACAAATGCGGGAAAACTTAGTACCATTATGGCCGAATACTCGGCGCTTAGCCCTGTTCTGGAACAGATACCGGCTCTTACATCGTTTACTAATGGCTTAGGCACAGCTCTGTTTAACGGAAACGCAGTAGCCGGTGGTGTGGCCGGTAGCGTTATGCGTGGCACAATAGCAGACGCAATTCTTGATACCGTACCTAACGTAGTTATTCCTGGAATACAGGAAGGTAAAAGCACAGATCAGATTATAGCAGATGCTATGAATAGCCTTACCGAGAATACTGTCTATAATATCGGCGGGGAAATGATACCCTATGTTGTTGATGGCATTAAGAATATAGTCGGCAGACTTAAAGGCACAAATGCAGATGAAGTTGTAGACGCTGTTAAGGCAAGTGAAGTTAATCCGCTTGACCTTGCTAAACAGAATGAGATAGATGTAAACGCAAAAATTGATAACGTCAATCAGGCAGTTGATGAAGTAGAGAATCTTGCTAAACAGGCAACTGAATCTGATGTATTATCACGCTTTAGAGATACGCTTTCAGTACAACGAGAGAATATATTAAAGCAGATAGATACATCAAATCTATATAAATATCAACGTAATAATGCTATTAATGCGCTTAATGACATCAAAAAAGCGTTAGATTTTGCAGAAAGTCCACTTCATACCAGTGCAGAAAGCATTGACAGTGCAAGAAACGCTATACATTCCCATATAAATCGAATGGCAGAAAATGGAGTTAATGTTGATAACAAATTTATTAAGTCCGTAGATGATTATTTTGACAAGATAAAAGCATTAAAGTTTGGCGAAAACAATACATCTGAGGCAGGGATTAAGCAGATTGCAAATGAAGTTGATAATCTTGCCAAACAAGCATCAGAAACTTCGGCAGAAGAAAGCGTTGATGATTTCAAAAAGCTTCTTCAGGAATATGACAGAAACAATCTGGATGCCGATCTGAATGAATTAAAACAGAGGGCAATAGATGAGTTTACGCAAACCACTAAACAGGCAGATGAAGTTACTCCTAAAGTAGATGAAGTTGCGCCCGAAGTGAAACCGGAAATGCCATCCGTTCAGGCTGAGGGTAAAAAAGTTGAAACTCCTAAACTAGATAATGACGAACAACAGTTGTTTAACGATTTAAGCACTGGTTATGACGGATCTCGTGATTGGTGGAAGGAAACTCTTAATAAAGCACAGGAATATATCAATAATGGCGGAGATGTTGAAAAGGCAAGCCGTGTTATTGGAGAGATAGAGCGTCTTGAAAGAGAAAGCAAAGAGCTGATTGATTTAGGTGGAACGCCTACCTGGAGTATGCCTAGACCTTCTCAGCAGCTTGATGGAGTGGCTGCACGAATAAATCAAACGCTTGGTAACGTATCTCTTGAAGATGAAACGATAGCAAAAGAGGCCGGCAATATCCGTAAAGCCATAGACAACTATCGGACTTCTCTTGATGGAGATAGCCTTGACGCTATAAATCAGGCCCGCAAGGATCTTTATAACGCTTGTAAGAGGTTTGATACTAGAGCTAAGAAGATAACCCTTGAAGGTTACGATGGTCTTTTTGGGAAGAAAAGTTTTTCATACAACACGCCTCAATCAATGGGCGTGGGATCTCCGCAGAAGTTATGGCAGAACATAGCAGATGCAGAAGAAAACAATCAGAGACTTCTTTCAGGAGAGGAGCCGGAAGATACTATAAGCAGACTTCTTAATGGTGAAACCTTAGAAGAACCGGCTAAGACTATGCCGGTGGCAGAAACGCCCAATGTAGCACAGAATGAGGTTACGGATATTCCTAAAATGGCGGAGCCTGAAATGGCGGAAGTTGTTGACGAAATCCCCACTGTCAACGCTGCTCAGGCGGAGAGTGATGATATAACAAGACTTGTCAATAACTTTAATGATCCCTATGTTCCTGATCCTAACGCTATCCAGAAGAATCAACTGCCCGAACAGCTGGGATCACGCAATTCCAAACTTGGCACTAATACTATGCGTACTCTTGATGGGGATGCGCAGAACGCTGAGGACCTTTCAAGGGGCTTGTATAGTTACGTTCCTAAAGAAGAACAGGAAACTATGCGCATAGGCGCTAAAAGAGTTTTGGAATCTCCGAATAAGGCATATAACGATATTCTCAATACTGCTGATGATGCTTTTACATCTGAGGATGTAGATACATCAATGATGCTCCGCAATAAGATTAAACAGGATCTTGCACTTGCTAAGAATAGCGGAGATACGCAAACGGCTAACTACTTACAATCTCAGTTAGACGCGCTCACTATCAGACAGCGCAAGGCAGCAACTAACGCCGGTCAGGTATCGCAGGCATGGGCTAAATGGTCCAGGGATGCCGATGGTGCTACTTTTGCAGCCTACAATATCGCAGCAAGACAGTATGAGGATGCGTTAAAGAATAATCCTAAACTCGGTGAAATGATGCACGAATCAACCGAGGAATTGTGGAATCAACTTGTTAATGCTGATTTAGACAAGGAATCTGTTGAAAGCTTATCCGATCAAATTCAGGACATGTTACGCAGTATCATTGATAAGAATGGGAATTATAAGATTAAGCGTAATTTCCAAGAGGCCAATATCAAGAAGTTATCCGATACCCTTGCTATGCAGATGAAGCAGAATGAGGATATAAGCGAAACCCTTGATATGATTGAACAGGCAGGAGTTACAGGCTTTACCGGGCTTGACGATAGCATAGAGCAGGAAGTTAGAGAATTATTCGATCAGGCTGAAATGTTCGGTTATAAGAGTAGGCAGCGTTTTGAACTTGAAAATCAGGCATACGCTAAGCTGGCGAGAGCGCTCAATCTGACTGGTGGAATATATGAAAAAGCAGACACCATCAGATATTTTGCTATGCTTGCTAACCCTAAAACTCATTTAAGAAACATAGCCGGTAACTATACTTGGGGAGAGATAACTAACTTCAAGGATCAGCTCGCAGGACTTCTTGAAGAAGCCGTTGACAGGGCAAGTCTCAAAAAGGGTGCAAGGGCCGCTGAGCAAGGCATAGAACTCAAGCATGGCGGCCAGGGCATAGATAGGACAAATACATTCATTCGCAAGAACGGGGCAGACCGCAGCTTATACAACGCTTCCCTAGATGATTTTGAAGAAAATGCTTTTACTGATCTTGTAGGGAATAAGTACACTACTGCCGCACAGGGTATTGAAGGGAACAAAAATGTTTTCGGATATGGAAAAGTAGGCTCCGCCGCAAGTGATACAGCAAACGCTAATTCTTCGATACTTGAATTAGAGGATATAGCGGCTAAGCGTAGGAAGTATGCCGATTCTCTTACAAGATACTTGAAGGCTAATGGCTATGATGAATCCATATTAAAAAGTGATATTACGGATCGTAAAACACTTGAATTTTTAGAGGAAGCTCGGTCATACGCAAAAGAACAGGCTGAAAAGGCAACATTCAATCAAAATAACTGGCTTGCTGATAAACTTTCAAAATTCTCTCAAGAAGCACGAGATATAAATTGGAGTGAAGAAGGAGCAGGAAAAAGAGCGCATAAACTCGCAGGCTTATTCCTTGATGCCACTGTTCCGTTCAAGAGAACTCCTATGAACATAGTGACTTCTTTATGGGATTATCAGCCGATTCATCTTGCAAGGTTTGGCGTAGATATAGCTGATATAGCAAGGCATAAACCGAAGGCAGTAAATAAACTGATTGACGATCTGGCAAAGGAAGCAACCGGAGCAGGATTGCTTGCTGCTGGATGGGGTCTTGCAAAGAGCGGATTTATTACAGGCCGTGAAGATGAAGAAACGGGCGAGCTTGATGCTTTAACTGGAAAGCAGGACTATTCACTTAACCTCGGACCGCTCGGATCATATACGCTAGACTGGCTTTCACCTTCACTCACGATCCTTCTTGCAGGAGCTAACCTGGCACAATCTGGGTTGTCGGCAGAAGGCTTTACGCAAATGATAGCTGATATCGGTGAGCCTGTTCTTGAGACAACAATGCTTTCATCTCTTGTGGATGTATTGCGTTCCGCTCAGTATGCAGAAGATGAAATGGACACCATTAAACAGGCGGGTGCAACAGCCGTAAAGAATTACGCTACACAGTTTATACCTACTGAACTTGGAAACATAGCAAGAAGCATTGACAATACACGAAGGTCAACCTATACGGATAAGACAGGCGTTCGGGGTATTGCTGATCGTACATTAAAGAGCATAATGAACAAAATCCCCGGTTTGTCTGAAATGAGCCAGCCTTACATCAATAAATGGGGAGATGAAGAACAGAACTATAAAGGCCCTGGAAGTGATAACCTTGCCGCTAGACTTGCATATAATCATCTTTCACCCGGTTATTATTCAAATGATAACACTACCGTTAAGGATGAATACCTTTACAACCTATATGAACAGTTATCACGGAATAAGTCGATAAGAAAAGGCGAGCCATCTACAGAGAGTCAGGTAGATCAGGAGATATTCCCTCAGGCGTTTAGCTCTAAGATCACGGAAAATGGCGTTCAAAGAAAAGTTACGCCAGAAGAAAAAACCATGAAAGATACCGTAGAAGGAAATGCGAGAGATGCCTTCATTACCGCTATGGCGAATAGTGAAGAAATCCGTTCGCTTCCCCCTGAAACGCAAGCAGCTATCGCTAAGGATATGTACGAAGTTGCTAAATTGGCGGGCAACGCTTCCATTATTGACGGATATACTTCCACAAATAAGGGATATAACATTTACCATGCAGGACAGCAATCAAAAGAAGGGCGCACAGGTGTTGAGGACCTTCTGAGATACGAGATACAGAAGTACACAATGAAGGATGCCGGAATAAGCA
>Ga0310786_10003496_pt1 | contig 22822 bp, 15 predicted proteins | sample AusTroGonzalo_MG_FD_203881 | JGI IMG/M metagenome (GOLD analysis project Ga0310786, IMG submission 203881) | Bovine rumen microbial communities from tropical cattle in Woodstock, Queensland, Australia - Gonzalo_03 (v2) (version 2) | ecosystem: Host-associated > Mammals > Digestive system >...
CGCAGCCTGACTTCGCTGAACCTCTATGCCTCGTGGATGCCGCTCAAGGACACGCGCCTCTTCATGAACGGCGGCGTCAGCTACACCGACCTGCACAGCGACGCACTCGATGCCAGCAACAGCGGATGGCAGTACAACTTCATGGGTGGCGTACAACAGACACTGCCCGCCGACTTCAAGCTGAGCCTCTTCGCCATCACGTCCAGCAAGAGCTACACCCTGCAGGGATGGTCCTCCGGCTTCAACGTCCTGACCGGCTCGCTGACACGCTCGTTCCTCGACGACAAGCTGAGCATCGGCGTACAGGGCATCCTCGGACTCTCGAAGGGCGGCGACATCAAGATGGAGACCTACAGCCGCGCAGCCGACTTCACCAACCACATGAACATCAGCGTACCCATGAGCAGCGTCTCGCTGACCGTCAGCTACACCTTCGGCAACACGAAGAAGCAGATGAAGCAGTTCCAGAGCCGCGTACAGAGCGACTACATGGAGCATGAGACCAATGAGGAGCGCCTGAACAACAACACGACCAACATTGGTGGCGGAATGTAAAATATTTATTATCTTTGCAGCATGAAAATAAGAATCACCAAAAGCGAAACATTGTTTTATGGTCTGCAATTGGCAGCATGGCTGGTATTCCTGATAGTACCAGCCATCTCCGCCTTTGCTGCCAACAACAACTGGAATGACGTTATCCACTCCTTCCGTTTCTCTTTCCGCATTATGTGGATTCCTGCGGCCATTTTCTTCGTCAACTCCTTCATTCTCATTCCTTTTGGCTATTACAGGGAGCGTCGTTGGCTATTCTGGTTGGGCAATGCTGTCATCATCGGACTTCTTGTCTGGCACTACTTCGGCAGTGACGCATTAGCATATATCAATAACATTCCCAACGAAAACGCAAAGCGTTATGCGCTGACCAGCTATTACTCCACGTCCGTGCTGAACATCTTTATGTATGTGCTGCTTGCTGCCATCGCCCTGCTTGTCCACCACATGCGCCGCACCATTGCCCTCAAGCGCCAGCTGAAGGAAGAGCAGCAGAAGCGTACGGAAGCAGAGTTAGTGTGGCTGAAGAACCAGTTGAACCCCCACTTCCTATTTAACACGCTCAACAACATATCGTCGCTCGTTCAGATTGATGCCGACAAGGCGCAGGATGCCATTGCCCAGCTCAGCGACCTGCTGCGCTATGCCATGTACGAGACGCGCCACGAAACCGTGCCCTTGCAGGGAGAGGTGGAGTTCATGCGTAACTATGTTGAACTGATGAGACTACGCCATAACGACAAGTTGGAACTGACCACCGAATGGGGCAACACACCCTCCACCCTCCACCTTCCACCATTACTCTTCATCTCACTCATCGAGAACGCCTTTAAGCATGGGGTGAGTAGCAGTCGTGACTCAATGGTCAGTATCCGACTGAACGCAACTACTGATAAGATTACCTTCTGCTGTCAGAATACCAACTATCCCAAGGACGAGAATAACCGAAGCGGCTCCGGCATCGGGCTTAAGAACACCCGCCGACGCCTCGACCTGATGTACCCCGGCCGTTACACCTGGGAACAGACACTCAAGGACAACATCTACACCATCCGAATCACCCTCATCTGTAATCAGTAATCCCTCAACTATGATCACATGCACCATCGTCGATGACGAGCCGCTGGCCGTCAAACTCCTGGAGTCGTTCGTTGAACGCACGCCCGACCTGCAACTCGTCGGTTCCTACACCGACAGCGTGGAGGCCATTGCAGCCCTACGCCAGCAACCCACCGACTTGGTCTTTCTGGATATCCAGATGCCTGACATGAACGGTATGGAACTAGCACATATGCTGCCTGCCCAGACCAAGATCATCTTTACTACTGCCTTCAAAGAGTATGCCTTTGATAGCTACGAGGTCTCCGCCATCGACTTCCTGCTGAAGCCCATACGCTACAACAAGTTCCTCGCCGCCGTCGAGAAGGCACAGGAGCGCCTCGCCCCTCAACCTTCCACCCTCAACCCTCCACCTTCTACCCTCAGCTCGGCCCCCTCAACCACCATCTTCCTCCGTGTCGATGGTGAATTGCGCCAGTTGCAGTTTGACGACATTCTCTACGTGGCAGGCATGAAGGATTACGTCATGTTCCACGTACTGTCACAGCCCCGTCCGCTCATTACCCACCTCACGATGAAAGCCGTCGAGGACATGCTGCCTGCCGACCGTTTCCTGCGCGTTCACCGCTCCTATATCGTCGCCCTCGACAAGATACGTTCCATCGACCGCAACGACTGTATCTACATCGGCAGCGAGATCATCCATGTCACCGAGGCATTCCAGCCCGCCTTCCACCAGTTCCTCGACAGTAAGACAGCGAAATAAGGCGGGGAAACTGAACCCCTGTTAAGGGGTCAGTTCATAGGGTTCTGCGGAAATCACGCTTTAAACACAAATGTCGCATGAACAATAACTTCTTGTTATCTTTTAGATACCTTGACCACTGGAAGGTCAGTTTTTTTGATGGCAGATGCCAGACCGCTCTGGGAGAAAGGTACGGGGAAAAGGGTGGAAACTGCCGGGGAAACGAGGAGAAAGGTTCGGGGAAGCTGGGTGGGATGTTGCAGTGTCAAACAATTGACGCTCCAGTGTCAACTACTGGACACTGGAGCGTCAACTATCGGACACGTCAGGGTGATTCCCCTACTCTGCTGATGTTTTCCGAACGACAGGCTTATAAAGGATTGTGTTGTTGCGGATGTAGCTCAAACTTCAATCCATATTTCTTCCGAGGCATAGGCAGTGTAGGGAAATCAATATTTTTTTTAATCTGTAGAGATGATGAGCAACTGCTCCTGGGCATCAATGGCAGCTTTGATCTCCTTGCCGCCAGAGCTGACCTTGCAGAGGCTGACCTCGTCGCCCTCGACGGACTTCACCTTCAGACGGCCAATCTGCTTGCGGGTCTCCTTGCCACCGATGTTGCCGATGACGAAGACGTTGAAGTGGGTGCCCTCCTGGATGCCATGTGCCGCACCGAGGTCAATGTAGAGCTCCTTCTGCTTGTCCTTCTTCTCTGCACCGCGCTCCAGGATGTGTGCCGTGTAGGGATAAGCAATGTTATAGTATCGCTCGACCTTGGCACGCAAACCTTCCAAGGCGTTCTTGATGGCTGAGTCGGTACTGTTGAACCACGACCAGCTCGACTTGTTCACCTCGAACTGCTGACTGTTCAGGATATTGCCCGTTACAGGGTCTTTCAGGTTGAGCGTCAGGCTCATCTGGGCATAGTACTGCGGCACCTTGTCCTTCTTGTTGGATGCCAGCTTCAGCTCGGTCGTCGTGGAGATGTAGTTGATGGTGCCGTCAATGATGATGTCGGTATTGTCGCCAGGACTGACCTGCAGACCGTCGGCCACGGTGAAACGCCGCACGTTCCCCAGAGCCATGATGACGCTGGCGCGTACGGCATCGGAATAGCCTGGCTGCTCGGTAGTGGTCTGGTCGGCCAGCACGTCGAGCACGGCACCCACCACTGCCCCGATTTGTGACTTCGGCTCCTCCTTCACCATATAGCTCAGTTCCATCACACTTACGTTCTGCATGGCATTCTCACTCTGTGCCATCATTCCCGTCGCAAAGACGACTGACAGCAGAAATAGGATCGTTCTTTTCATCTTTTTATCGTTTTTTTGTTACTACTTATCTGCAAAGGTACAAATAAGCGAGGAAAATGCCAAATCTTATTTGAGAATTTTCGAGCGGGGAGTATCTTCCACCCTCTACCTTCCACCCTCCACCATCTTCTTCCAGCGGAAATAGCCGAAGATGGCGATGACGACGTAGAGGGCGTAGAGGCCGGACTTGAAGGGCAGCTCCTTGTAGGCATAGAGCCCGCAGGTCACCACATCGACAGCAATCCAGATGAACCACTGCTCCAGGTACTTGTGGGCCAGGGCCCAGATACCCAGCAGGCTGAGCGCCGTGGTAAACGAGTCGGCCACAGGCACCGTGGAGTCGGTGAACGTGACAAGCAGCCACCAGATGACGGCCCACAGTACACCTGTACCCAAAAGCCAAGGCAGAACCATTCTATAGGGAAAGTGAGTGATTTTCCTTCCACCCTCCACCTTAAATCCTCCACCATTAGTCCATCGCCAGAAGCCATAGATGGTCATGGCGAGATAGTAGAACTCCATAGCGCAGTCGGCATAGAGGCCCTTCTGGTAGTACAGCACGATGCCGAGCAACTGCATGAGGAAGCCCACGACCCACATCCACACACTGGCCCTGTACTCGAACAGGATGTAAGCCAGTCCGAGTACAGTGGTCACGATGTCAAGCGGATGAATCTGCATAGTTTTATTAATGAGTATTACTCATTACTAATTACTCATTAGAATTTCACCGTCACTCCTCCCTGCACGGTGAAGCCGGCAGCGGGAATGAAGCCTATCTGGTAGTAGCGGTTGTCGTTGGGGTGGCCGCCACTCTCGTAGATGGCGCTATATACCCAGCCGCTCTGGGCGTAGCGACGGTTGAAGATGTTGTTCAGCGAGAGCGAGAAGACGGTCTCCTTCAGTCCCAGCGTGCGGAGACAGGGCAGTGTATAGCTCAGGTTCACGTTCGATACCTCGTAAGCAGGCAGCGAACGGTCGCGGTTGTCCGTGTTGTCCAGATACTGCCGGCTGACCATGCCTGTATGCCATACGGCCTGGAGGCCGCGATAGTGGAGGTTGACGAAGGCGTTGGTGATGTACGAGGGCGAGAAAGCCAGCGGTGCGTCGTCGTAGTGGATGGTCTGCGAGCCGTTGTCCCAGTCCTCGACCACCTCGTCGAAGTCCTTCAGGCGGTTGCGGCTGATGGCACTGTTGGCTTCCAGCGTCAGCCAGTCGGTGACGTCAAGGGCCAGCTGCATCTCCACGCCCATGCGGTAGGAACGGGGGATGTTGGTGGTCAGGTTCTCGCCGATGTCGCTCTGGGCACCTGACTGCACGAACTGGTCCTTGTAGTCCATGTAGTAGAAGTTGGCTCCGAAGCGGATGTCGTCGCTGGTGTAGGTATAGCCCAGCTCGTAGTCGAGCAGCTGCTCGGCCGTGGGAGCGGGATAGGAACCGTTGTCGGTGAAGTTGTTACGCTCGGGCTCTCGATGACTCATGGCCACGGAACCGTAGATACGGTGGAGGGTTGAGGGTTGAAGGTGGAGGGTAGAGGATGAAGTTGGGAAGGTGTAGCTGAAGCCTGCCTTGGGGTTAAAGAAGGTGTAGTGCTTGTCAATGTCAAGCGGTTGGTTGTAGTAGCCGCTGGCATCGTCGTAGAACTTGTCGTTGATGCCGTCCGTCTTGTAGTTCACCTGACGCAGCTGCACGTCGGCAAAGACGTCCCATGCGGGGTTAAGGTGGGCAAGCGCCTTGACGAAGACGTTGCCGTCGAACTTATGGGCATCGGAGTCGTAGTACTTGTAATTGACGTCGAGGTCGGAAGAAGAGCCATTGATCTCAGGATGAGTCATCCAGATGAGATGCTGCTTCACTACCGGATGGGCAGCATAGGTGAGATAGCCGAAGTGGTTGCCGTCGAAGTTCTGTACGGACAGGCCGCCGATGATGTCCCACAGCTGATCCTTGTAGTTGGCATTGGCCACGAGACCGTAGGTGTGCTGCGTCAGTCCCTTCTTACGTACGAAGTCGGTGCGCTTGATGTTGTTGCCGTTTTCGTCCTTCATGCTTAGTCCGAACTTCGACAGTTTGTTGCTCGGACGGAACTCCTCGTAGTAGCCGTAGCCGTAGGTGTAGTGCAGCGAGGCTGAAGTACTCCAGTGGTCGTTGATGGTCCATGCTGCAGACAGCAGGTTATGGTTCTGCCAGAAGTTGTCGGTTGTCTTGTCCCAGTAACTGCCGTCCGCCATCTTGTAACGTTCAGTAGTGTAGGTGCCGTCATCGTTGATGATGAGCTGCTCGTAGAGGGAGTTGTAGCGTCCCAAGCCCTTGTCCCACATGTCGGCATAGGTCTTGATGCCCGTCTTGCTGCCGTAGGTGCCGTCCATGATGCTCAGGTCGTTGGTGCCGGCAGTCACGCCGTTCCAGGCCTGTCCTGTACGCTCGAAGTTACCAATGTTCTTGTAGCGGAGGAGGAATTTGTCGGATACGGTATAGGTCAGACCGCCATAGTAGGAGCCGGAACGTCCGCTGGTGCCATGAATGAAGCCGTCGGTGGTCGTCTGGTGGTAGGCACCTTCCAGGACGAGGCGGTCCCAAAGCAAGCCAGTCGAAAACTGTCCGCCCCAGTTCATGGTGTTGTACGAGCCGTAGCTGAAGCTTACCTCACCGCCTGGTTTCATCTGCGGCAGAGCTGTCTCCATGGAGATGGTACCGCCGAAGGCACCGTCACCATTGGTCGAGGAACCCACGCCACGCTGTATCTGCACGCTGCCGAGCAGTGAGCCGTAGGAGTTCATGTTCGCCCAGAAGACGGTCTGGTCCTCGGGCGAGTTGAGGGGCACACCGTCGAGCGTCACGTTGATACGTGAGCCGGCAGCGCCACGGATGCGCATATACGTCGTACCTGTTCCCAGGCCGTTCTCGCTCCATGCCAGCACACCTGGTGTCTGGGCAAAGAGGAAGGGCAGTTCGCGACCTGTCTTCGAGAAGTTCTGCAAGTCCTGTTTCTTGATGTTGTTGATGGCGAAGGGCGCATTACGCTGTCCCTTGACGGCCTTGACAACGACCTCGCCCAGCTGTTCCACACGCGTGGTGTCCATCGTCGGACGCTGGGCGCTGAGTGTCGAGAAGTGAGTGGTGGCAAGAACTGCACACAGCAGCAGGGTCTTCACACCGATTCCTGAAAATACATTCTTTTTCATTGCTTTTACCTTTTTCTTTTATTACAATAAATAAAAGGGGAAAAATACATTTTGATTTGATTACTATCCATCCCTACGTCGGCATTATCCGCATCAGGTTCTGAAGGGTATCATCTCAGCCCGCAACAGCGAGCACCCCTTGACATGCATTTTGCAAATCGGGTGCAAAGGTACGAATAAGTGAGGAGAAAACCAAATTTTATTTGAATTTTCTCGAGCGTAAGTACCTTCGACGCAAAGCGTCAAAGGTAAATAAAAAATGAAGAATGTTAGAACTCTCCGCCGCCGATATTGTCGTAGGTGGGCGTTGCCTCACCAGGGCCATTGTCGTCATCGTCGCCACCCTTCTTGCTGGTACCCATGTTACCGAAGTTCCAGGTCACCTGGATGTTGACGGCAGGACGACGCCAGTTCTTCTGGTGACGCCAGAAGGTATCGCTGGAAGTGAAGTTCTCCCAGTGGCGGCTGCGGAACACGTCGCGCCAGTTCAAGGCCACGGCCAGCTTCTTGCCGAAGAAGGTCTTGCGGAAGCCGAGGTCAAGCGAGGCGTTGCTGCGACGATAACCCTGGGTGATGGCTCCGCGCGAGCGGTAGTTACCCGTGGCCTGTAACGAGATGTCGTAGGGCAACATGAACGATGCCAGCATACGGGCATCCCACGAGAAGGCCTCCTGACCCTCGCCCGTGACAGTCTGGCCGTCAATGACGTAGGAGAAACCGTCGAGTTTGGAGTAGTAGCCGTTGACGGTGGTGGTAAGGTCGAGGACACGCCACAGGGAGTTCTTGCCAATCAGTTCGATACCGGCTGTCTGTCGCTTAGCCAAGTTCTCACTGGTCATATACATCAGCCCGTCGGCAGAACTCTGCCAGCGAATACGCTGAATGACGTCCGTCGTGGGACGGTAATAGGTGGAAACGCTCAGTGTGTGACGGTCCCATGTCTTCAGGTAGTTCAGCGAGAAGGAGTTGGTGTATTCCGGAGTGAGCAACGGGTTACCAAACTGCACCATCGTGGCATCGCTGGTGTTACGGAAGGAATTGAGCTGTCCGCCCCAGGGACGGCGCAGACGACGTGTGTAGTTCAGCTGCAACTGAGCAGTCTCCGTCAGGTCGTAGCTCAGGAAAAGCGAGGGGAACAGCTGGAAGTAGTCCTTCTTGAACGGCTCGTCACGCAATGCAGGGTTGTGTTCCTGCTGGTAGCTGTAGCTCTCGGTATTGACTTTCCAGTACTCGCCGCGCAGTCCCGCCATAACACCAAGACGGCCGAACAGCTTGGTATTGATGGTGGCATAGAGGGCATGCACGTCCATGTCGTAGATGAAACGGTTGTAGTACTTCTCGTCCAACTGCTTATTGACGCCCGTCCAACTGGTGTAGTCGGCCCACGACTCCTGCGGGGTGTTCTCGTGCGAGAAGCGGCCGTTATAGCCTGCCTCCAGCTTGAAATTCTCGCTGATCTGGTTCTCGTAGTCGAGTTTGGCCTCCCACGAACGGTTGTTGACGTAGGAGGGCCTGTATTGGTAAATGTATTGTGTTGGGGTCACATGGTCCATATACCAGATGGAATCCTGGTAGTAGTTGTCGTTGTCGCTCTTCCAGCGTCCGGTGGAAAGGCTGAAGTCAAGCTTGTGGGTGTCGGTGAAAGTGTGGGTATAGCCCAGTTCCACGTTGTACATGTGGTTACTGCCGTCGCCCGTGTTACGGCGCAACTGCTGGTAGGTATCCTGCTGCGCTCCGATGGTGCCGTAGTGGTAGGGGGTCTCGCTCTCGCTGTCACGGGTGCCGTGCATCATCATTCCCGTCAGCGAGAGGTCGTCGTTATGCGTCATGTGCCACGTCAGTCCGGCACGACTGAAGAGGCTGCCGCCACCGTTGAAGTTGTCACCCTCATAGTTCTGGTAAGTATTGGTATTAAGATAGTGTTGCTCGCTCATGCTGCCTCCCTTGCCTTTACGACGGCGGTAGCCAAGGTTGGCATAAGCCTCGAAGGGGCCGCTGGTGTAGTTGATATTGGCACCTGTGTTCCAACCGCCACGTGTGTTGACGCCAGCACGCAGGGAGCCGTAGTAGCCCGCCATGCGGTCACGCTTCAGCACAATGTTGATGATGCCGGCAGAACCTTCGGGCGAATATTTGGCCGAAGGATTGTCGATGACCTCGATCTTCTCTATCGACTCGGCAGGTATCTGCTGCAGAATCTCATAGCGGTTGTCACTGGTCAGGCCGCTGGCCTTGCCGTTGATCCATACCTCTACCGAAGAACTGCCGCGCAAGGAAATCTCACCGTCTGTGGTCACCTCGATGGAAGGGATGTTCTCCAGCAGCTCTGTCACCGAACCACCAGCAGCTGCCAGCACCTGGTCAACGGTAAACACCTTACGGTCAACCTCCAGCTTCATCTGTGAACGCTGGCCGCTGACCACCACCTCGCCGATGGTCTGCGCATCCTCGGCCAGATAGATCATGCTGTACGTCACACGGTTGTTTTGCTTGGAAAGGGTAAACTCACGCGTCACGTCCTTATAGCCAATGGACGTGATCTGCAGGGTATAACTACCGTATGCCAACCCCGAGATGCTGAATGCACCTTCGCTGTCGGTAATGGCACCCTTCACGAACTTTGTTCCCTGTAAAACTCGGACGTTGGCAAACTCCAACGCCTCATCTGTCTGTTTCTCGGCCACATGGCCTCTCACTGTACCTTGCGCGAATGTCACCACTGTTGCAAGGAGCATAAATATAGCTAATGGTACTCTGTTCATAACTATATTTTGACGAAAGAAACCTTTTCCGGTTTAATAATGTTATAAAAAAGTTAAGAATTTTTTTTGGTTATTCGCTCGGTTTGCACTACCTTTGCATGCACAAAAACGTTGCCCTGATAGTTAAATGGATATAACAAGGCTCTCCTAAAGCTTAGTTCCGGGTTCGATTCCCGGTCGGGGTACTACAAGAAAGGAGTGAAGAATACATGAACTACGAAGATTTACTCGAAGAGCACGGCATCAAGCCGACCGCTAACCGTATCGTAGTAGCCAAGGCATTGGCTGGTGCCTTGACTCCATTGTCATTGGCGGAACTGGAACGTAAGATACTTTCCATCGACAAGTCTGGCATCTTCCGTACGCTTACCCTCTTCCGTGAACACCACTTGGTACACGTCATTGAAGGGGGCAGCGAAGGCGTGAAATACGAGCTCTGCCATAGTCACGACCACGACCACGACGAAGACCTGCACCCGCACTTCTATTGCGAGCAATGTCAGAAGACCTATTGCCTTGACAACCAAGGGCTTCCCGACATTGAACTGCCCGAGGGGTTCGAACCTCACTCTGCCAACCTCATTATCAAAGGCATCTGCCCTGACTGTCGGAAATGAAAAGGCTGGCATGGCTCTTGATGGTACTGCTGGCGGCCGCCGCTGTCCATGCGCAGGACTTCCGCAAGAAGATGAGCCGCTTCGTGCAACAGACGGTCATGGAACAGACGGTTCCAGACAAACGGGCAGCAGACACACGGCAACAGATTCTCATAGCCTTCGTGCAGGTGGAGCAAACCAATGCCGACGAAGTGCTGACAGCATACGGCTGTAAGAAGTATGCGCAACTGAACGACATCTGCATCGCAGCCATCCCTCTCGACCGTCTTACCTCACTGGCTCAACAGCCCGCCATCCTCCGCATTGAGGCCAATCCCTGTGCCGAAGCACAAATGGACACCACCGTCAAGGTGGCCAACATACTGCCCATCTACACAGTGGATGCACAGCATCAGGCTTTCACAGGCAAAGGGGTGGTGGTGGGTCTTATGGACATTGGTTTCGACCTCACCCACCCCAACTTCTACGATGCTACGGGAACCCGCTACCGCATACAGGCATTGTGGGACATGCTATCGACGGACACCATAGGCAGCAGTCTCCCCGTAGGACGTGACTACGTGGGACAGGAAGAACTGCTGAAACACCAGCACTCCGTGGACAGCCCTACGCAGACGCATGGTACACTTACACTGGGCTGTGCTGCCGGCAGCAGCTACGATACCCCCTACAGGGGCGTCGCTTTCGAGAGCGACCTCTGTCTGGTCAGCAATGCCGTGGGTGCCGACAGCATCTACATAGCCCCTGAGGACCGCTACAAATTCACGACAGCAGTGGATGCACTGGGCTTCAAGTACCTCTTCGACTATGCCGATGCACAGGGAAAGCCCTGTGTGGCATCGTTCAGCGAGGGCTACACACCCTACATGGACGAGGAAGACCAACTCTATAACGACTTCCTGGAACAGCTCTGTGGACCAGGACACATTATTGTAGCCTCTGCTGGTAATGCCGGATGGAGTTATACCTACATGGAAAAACCTAAGGGTACAGAAGTGACGGGGGCCTTCATCAAAAGCAGCCAGAACAACGCCGTCTATCGCGTAAAGACCGACCAACCGACAACCTTCTCCGTATGGGTATATCAGGAAACGGACGACATGCCCTATTTCTGTCGCTCCTATGAATCGACCGATGAGCAGATGGAAGACATGCTGACCGACACATTGGAATTGGGCGACAAAAAACTGACTGTCAGCATTGTCCGCTATCCGTCGGCTTTCGACTCTTCCACCTATCTGGCCGTATTGCTTTCCGCTGACGAACCACTCAACCAACTGCCGCCTATTGCCTTGACGCTGTCTGGAACAGACTGTCATGCGGAAATCTTTGGCAGCAACAGCTACACCCTGACCAGCAACGGCATAGACACACGATGGAATGCGGCTCAGGCCAACCACAACATCGTGGCACCAGGATGTTTCCCATCGGTCATCTGCGTGGGTAGCACCACCCATCGGAAAAGCTACAGGACATTGGACGGGCAGTGGCACGTCAGTTCCTTCGAACCAGGTATCGTGAGCGCCTTCTCATCGAGAGGTCCCAGCATGTCGGGCGATATCAAACCGGACATCACTGCACCTGGTGTCAACGTGCTGACCTCCATGAACAGCCACTATGCCGAGCAGCAGCAACTCAACGACAGTCACATGGTCGCCGTATCGTCGTTTCAGGGACGCAACTATCCTTGGTGTGCAGAAACAGGAACGTCATTGTCCACACCTGTCACGGCAGGCACCATCGCTCTCTGGCTACAGGCCAAGCCCGAGCTGACACCACAGCAGATACGCGACGTGATGGCACGCAGCTGCCGACATCCGCAACCAGCATTGTCGTATCCGAACAATCTCTATGGGCACGGGGAATTGGACGGCTACAGGGGACTGCTCGACGTTCTGGGGATTACCGCCATTGAAACGATCAGCCAGCACCAGCCGACACGCCTGCACATCGTGCCTCAACAAGGCTTCCTACAACTGCTTTTCGACCAGTTACCCGACGATGACATTCTGGTAAGGATATACGACATCTCTGGCTCCCTGCTGATGAAACAGCGCCTACTGCCATCGTCCCTGTCTGTCAGTATCGCACTGCCACACACTCTGCACGGCCTGTATGCCATACAAGTCAATAGCAGCGAACCAACCCTGACGGGGTCAGAGCTGGTTCGCATACCATAAGCCACACGGCAAATGCCGAGGTAACTTAGTCCAATTGTTCGTAAACGGAATTGTTCGACTTGTACTCCGGCACAATCTCTTTCATCTTCTTGACCGTAGCCATGTCGTCATATTTCTTCGATATCTCGATGAGCTCATCAATATCTTTGCTGACCTGAGCGTAGTCGTACTCGCGGACTTCAGCAATACGGATCTTCTCGTGAAATGAAGGTTTCGTACCTTCCATTTCGTTAAGGACCTCTTCATAGAGTTTCTCACCAGGACGCAGGCCTGTGTATTCTATCTCCACGTTCTTAACTCCAGACAAACGTATCATGCGACGCGCCAAGTCGGCTATCTTCACTGGCTGCCCCATGTCAAAGACGAAGATTTCTCCACCATGCCCCTTCGTACCAGCCTCAAGAACCAGCTTACAAGCTTCTGGAATGAGCATGAAGTAACGAATAATATCCGGATGGGTCACCGTCACCGGTCCGCCGCTCTTAATCTGCTCACGGAACAGGGGTATCACACTGCCGTTCGAACCCAGTACATTTCCGAAGCGAGTAGTCACAAATTGAGTCGGCTTGTTAGTATCATCACCGGTTGTAGAGACAGAGGAAAGACTTTTGTTAAGGCTCTGCGTATAGATTTCACAAATACGCTTCGAACAGCCCATGACATTGGTGGGGTTCACAGCCTTGTCGGTCGATACCATGACGAACTTCTTGACACCGTATTTCACACTCAAGTCAGCAATGACCTTCGTACCATAGATATTGTTCTGCACAGCCTCTGAAGGGTTGTCTTCCATCATAGGTACATGCTTATAGGCCGCAGCATGGAACACGTATTCCGGACGGAAGTCACGGAAAATCTGCTCCATACGATTCTCCTTGCAAATACTTGTCACCACTGTCTTGGCCTCAATGTCAGGAAAGTCCTTCTGCATCAAAAGACGGATGTCGTGCTCAGGGGTCTCTGCCTGGTCAATAAGCATCATAGAAGCAGGATGATAGACAGCCACCTGACGCACCATCTCGGAACCAATGGATCCCGCAGCACCCGTGATAAGGATGCGACGACCCGTCAGTTCATGTCCTACTGAATCCATATCAACCTTTATCTCATCACGCGGCAACAGGTCTTCTACCATTACCTCATGCAACTGCACATTGCTATAGTCCTCACTCTTCTCGTTCCACTCCTGTGCCTGCGAAGCCATAAAAATCTTACAGCCAGCAGCCAGTAGTGCATCCTGTGTACGCTGGTCGTTACGGAACTCATTAATACGCAAGGGTGAGACGAGTACGGCTTCGATATCCTTTGAACGGACAATGGACTCCAGATTATCTCCTACATAATACACCTTCTCACCCATCAGCAAATTATGACGCAATGACTTTTCCTGCGTAATAAAGCCTTTCAGCACAAAGCGAGCAGGTTGCTGGCTGCGGATGTTCTTCGCCAATCCAACACCTCCATTCAAGGCACCGTATATCAACACACGTAATGCCTTACGATCTGAAGTAGCCGTTTCATAAAGGATTTTTGCCAACACACGTACACCCCACATCAGTACAGTAGCAATGACAAACAATGCTGCCGTCTGCAGCATTGACAAACTGATAAAATCAGGAATCAAGTATAACAAGATACGCTGGGCTATGCAGCTGAGCAGCATTCCTAAAAGGTTCGCCATAGCCACACGCTGCAAATCCACAAACGAGGAATAGCGTATAATGCCAGAATAGGTATGAAAGACGCGGAAGCCCACCATGCCAAGTACCATATACACCAACAGCTGCTGTGACAGCAGCGGGAAGCGTATCATGGTCTGTAATCCACGATGAAACAGATAATAGATAAATATACCTGAAATAAAAATTATCAGGCTGTCAAGCAACAACATACACCAATAGGGTAATGCCGCCCGTTTGAGATACCAATTGGAAATCTTATCTAACAAATACATCATTAACTCCTTCCTTTGTATCAACGCTCAATGCTGCTGATGATCGTATCAATGATATGACGAACGTCAGCATCAGTTACCATCGGTCCTGAAGGCAGGCACAGACCACGTTTGAAAAGCATTTCACTCACACCGTTCACATAAGCAGGAGCCTGCCGATACACAGGTTGTTTGTGCATGGGCTTCCATAAAGGACGGCTCTCAATGCCTTCACGATCCAATGCCACACGCATGGCCTCCACGTTACGGTTAGGCTCACAGTCAGTATGTACCATACCTCCACCGTGTACAACACCCGCAGCACCGCCCACAGCACCGTTGACTGCTTCAGCATAGACATCATCCTCTCCTTTCACATGCAAGTCTTCACGCAAAAGGACGGTCGAAAGCCAATAGTTACTCTCCATATCACAACCCTCCTTGTGATACTCGATGCCATCTACTTCAGCAAAAGCCTCCTCATACATACGGGCAATCTCGCGATGACGGGCAATATGGTCATTCACTATGGTCATCTGACCACGACCGATACCTGCACAAATATTACTCATACGATAATTATAGCCTATGGCCTCATGCTGATAGTATGGATAAGCCTCACGAGCCTGCGTAGCTAGCCACATCACCTTGTTCTTCGCCTCCAAATCAGGACAGACCAGCGCACCGCCACCCGACGTGGTAATCATCTTGTTGCCATTGAACGACAGGACGCCATACGCTCCGAAAGTACCCAAAACCTGTCCACGATAGCGGGAACCAAAGCCCTCGGCGGCATCTTCAATGACCGGTATCTCATAGCGATTGGCAATCTCCATAATACGGTCTATCTGATACGGCATGCCATACAAGGCGACAGGAACAATAGCCTTAGGTTTCTTGCTCGTCTTGCTTATACGGTCTTTGATTGCTTCCTCCAATAAGTCCGGGTCTATATTCCATGTATCTGGTTCTGAATCAACAAAGACGGGCTGTGCCCCAAGATAAGTAACGGGGTTGCTGGAAGCACAGAACGTGAACGACTGTACGATGACCTCATCGCCTGGACCTACGCCACAGGCTATCAAGGCCAGATGGACGGCAGCCGTACCAGCCGACAATACTACAACCTCCTTGGAACATTCCTTATTGTTCAAGGAAGGAGAATAGGACAGAAATGTTTTCAAATCCTCCTCAAAACCGTTCACATTAGGTCCAAGAGGCACTACCCAATTCGTATCAAAAGCTTCTTTTACATACTTTTGTTCAGCACCACTCTCACTCATGTGAGCCAGACACAGATATATTCTATTTGCCATTACTTGACACTTCCTCCTTTACGACAATATGTCAAAATGAATACTAAAAACCGAGTTTATCATAATAAAGATATATTACAGCAACACCCATAAGAGTAGCAAGGGTGACAAGGACAACATACAAGGTTGTCTTGATTATCCGGTTTCTCCGTTCTTTAGGGCTGTGACTTAATTCCATATAGGCAGTATTAACAATGATAGATTCTTAGTGAAAAAAGGCTGCACCTCACACCTCACGGGCGAGATGCAGCCTCCTATATATATAATAAGGTGGAAACCTTATTAGTCTTTCTTGACTTCAGCTACTTCTGCATTGTCCTCGCGAATGGTGCGACCCATGGTGAGGTAAGCAATAGGAGCAGCAATGAAGATAGAAGAGCAGGTACCGAAGATAACACCCAGAATCATAGCGAACGAGAACGAGCGGATGCTGTCACCACCAAGGATGAAGATACACAACAGCACGATCAGGGTCGTTACAGAGGTGTTGATGGTACGAGCCAACGTCTGGTTCAGCGAGTCGTTGAACAGAGTCTGACGGTCACGCTTTCCAAAGAGCTGGATATTCTCACGTACACGGTCGAATACCACCACCTTATCGTTGATAGAGTAACCGATAACGGTCAGGATAGCACCGATGAAGGTCTGGTCAATCTCAAGCGACATGGGCACGAACTTCCACAGCAGTGAGTAGAAGCCGATGACAATGAGCGCATCGAAAGCCAGCGCAATGGTAGAACCTACTGAGAAGGCCACATTGCGGAAGCGGAACAGGATGTAGAGGAAGATGGCAATCAGGGCGATAGCCACACTGATGAAGGCACGGTGTGTGATGTCCTTAGCAATAGAAGGACCTACCTTGGCAGAGCTAATGATAGAACCACCCTCACGAACATCGGGGTTCTTGAAATCATCAACATTAGCCTGTGTCACGATGCCAGCACCCTTCAGTGCCTCATAGAGGATTTCCTCAGCCTCGTCATCAACGTTCGGATCGTTAGAGTCAATCTTGTAGTTCGTAGATACACGGATGCGGTTGCCTTCTGCACCGAGGGCGATAGCTGTCGTGTTAGCAATCTTCTCTGCGCCGTTAGCGTCCTTCTCAACAAATGCCTTGTTCAGTACGTCACGAACCTGCTCAGGCTCTACAGACTTCTCGAACTGCATGATGTAGTTGCGACCACCAGTGAAGTCGATGCTCTTGCTCAGACCCAGCGTAAAGAAGCTGACAATGAAGATGAGCGCAGCAACACCCCAGATGGTAAAGGTCTTCTTGTACATACCCATGAAGTTGAAGTGGGTATTCTGCATCATGTTACGAGAGTACGGAGTGCTGAAGGTAAGGTTACGCCAACGGTCGCGCTTCAGCTGATACTCATAAACCAGACGGGTCATGAAGACAGCGGTGAAGAACGATACGCAGATACCGATCATCAAGGTGGTTGCGAAACCACGGATAGGACCTGTACCAACAACGTAGAGAATGATACCAGTAATCAACGAAGTCAAGTTAGAGTCGAAGATGGCTGAGAAAGCGTTAGCATAACCCTTGCCAAGTGCCTCCTTGACATTGAGACCCTTGCGGAGTTCCTCCTTGGTACGTTCATAGATCAGCACGTTAGCATCCACGGCAGTACCCAGCGTCAGCACAATACCGGCGATACCAGGCATGGTCAGAGCAGCCTGGAACGAGGTCAGGATACCCAGCGTGAAGAACAGGTTGAACAGCAGGGCGATGTTAGCCAACATACCGGGAATCCAGTTGTACAGCAGTACCATGTAGATCATCAGCAGGATGAATGCTACGACGAACGAGATAGCACCCTGCTTGATGGACTGTGCACCGAGCGTAGGACCAACGACGTCAGACTGTACGATGCGGGTCGGAGCCGGCATCTTACCAGAGTTCAGCGTATTAGCCAGGTCCTTGGTATCCTGAATGGTGAAGTTACCCGTGATAGACGAGTTACCACCATCAATCTGCTGGTTAACGCGAGGAGCGCTATATACAGCATCATCGAGGACAATGGCTACGGCCTTATTAATATTATTATGTGTAAGCTGTGACCAACGACGAGCACCGTCACCGTTCATCTGCATGGTAACCTCAGGACGACCATGCTGGTCGAAACCGTCGCGAGAGTTGGTGATGACATCACCCTCCAGCGGAGCACGTCCGTTGATGGCGTTACGTGTATCGATGGCATAGAGTTCGAAGCGCTCCTGACGATCGGTAAACTGCAGGTCGCTGGGCTTGGCACCCCAAAGGAGCTTCAGGTCAGCAGGCAGGATACGCTTAGCAACGTCAGACGTAAGAATCTTGTTGACAGCAGCGGTATCACGTGTCAATGCATAGCCGACCACAGCCAGAGACTGGCCTTGTGTCGGGGTGAAGACAGCAAACAGCGGATTCTTCTGATCGATACCAGCCTTTGTAGCAGCATCGTCAGCCTTTGCATCCTTCTTGGCAATAGCAGCAGCCAGACCTTCCTTAGCCTTCGTAGTGTCAGCAGCGGCAGCCTGAGCAACCTTAGCGGTATCAGCGGCTGCGGCCTTCACAGTGTCAGCAGGCACGTCACCTGCAGCATACTGGCTGTTGAGCTGTGACAGCAGGGGAACGATCTCCTGACTATTGTAGGTCTCCCAGAATTCGAGGTTGGCACTACCCTGCAACAGCTTACGAACACGCTCGGGCTCCTTCACACCAGGCATTTCCACCATGATGCGACCAGACATACCCTCGAGCTTGCTGATGTTAGGCTGAACAACACCGAACTTATCGATACGGGTCTGAACTACGAGCAGGGCGTTATCAACGGCTGCAGAAACCTCATCGCGCAACGCCTTCTCCACCTCAGAGTCCGTACTCTTGGTCGTCACCTTGTCCTTCATCTGCTGAGTAGCGAAGACTGAAGCGAGGGGCTTGCCAGGAGCATTCTTCTTCCAAGCATTGATAAACAGCGAGATGAAGTCGTCCTGACTGGTCTCTTCCGCCTTCTTAGCCTCTTCCATAGACTTCTTGTAGAGCGGATCGGTCTTGTGGTCAGCCAGGATGTCAACAACATCGGGCACAGAGACCTCCAAGATTACGTTCATACCGCCCTTCAGGTCAAGACCCAGGCCGATTTCCATCTCACGGCACTCACGAAGTGTGTAAGCACCAAAATAAACTTTCTCGTTCATCAGTGAATCGAGGTAGGCCTTACCGGCTTCCTCACCCTTCTGGGCACTAATCTCTGCTGCCTTGCTCTCATAGTGACGAGTCACAAAAGAGAAAGAAAGGTAGAAAATGCACACCAGAACGAGCATCACTGCCACAAACTTTACAATTCCTTTGTTTTGCATTTTTATTTTTTGTTATTTTTTAGTTGTTATTTCTGATTTTAGCGTGCAAATTTAATCATTTTTCGTCACTTAACGAAATTTATTCTCGTTTTTCATGCATTTTTTAAGGTTTTACCCCCTTTTTTATCCAACAAATGACTGGATAATGGTCACTTGCGTCAATTTTTGAGTCAATTTTGCATCCATAGGGAGTCAGGTCGGGAGTACAGAACATATGGTCAATCCGAACATACATGCCATGTCGGTTATAGGAGTTCCCGATACCATTACCCGTACTGACATAACAGTCGGTCAGGTCCTTACCCACCACATGGCGGGAGTAGGACAAAGGAGTATCATTGAAATCACCACACACAAGAATGGAATACTGACGGTGGGAGGCAATGTATTGTTGGACAGCCTCGGCAGCTGGGGCACGAAGGGACGCAGAACGCGCCAAGGTGGCAAACAGCCGGCGCGACTCCTGTTGAGCCGTATCTCCCTGAATGTCACCTCGTACCAACTGGGTATATTGCTCGCGGTCTTTCTTGGTCAGATGGGTGGATTCCAGATGGTTGTTAATGACAATCAGCGTGTCGTCCCCTACCTGCAAGTACCAGGCCACGCTGCCATTGGAATAGGAGTCATAGGCTATGCGCTCCTTACGGAGAATGGGATAACGGGTGTGAATGCCCAAACGGTTGAGGATGGGATTGGTCGATTTATTGATCTTCTCATAGTCGTTGTAGGCATATAAACTGTCAAAGAATATCTCCGACTTACGCCACGTGTCATTGTCCTCCTGCAGACAGACGATATCCGCCTGCTGGTCCTTCAAGTATTTGTAAATCATCTGGAAACCGTCTTTGTAGTTTGGCTCACCATAATAGCCTTCCACATTGTAGGATATGACTTTGACGGCATCCTCTGGAGGCGTGGATGGGATATTGAAAGGGATATAGATGCGTATGGGAACATAGGCCAACAGAAAGCCCAACAAGGGAATCCATGCCATGCGCCACTTGAATGTCAGCCATAAGAACAGGAAAAACAGATTGGCCAACAGGGCAAAAGGGAACAGAAAGCCCAAGCTGCTGATGGTCGGATGGCTGACAGGATTGACGTAGCCGGAAAACCCCATCAACAACATGGCCAGTACCGTCACGACGTTGGCACCAGCTACCAAACCAGAGAGTATGGACTTAACAGACTTCACTCCTTACTTGCTTCAAAAAGACGTTTCTTCTCCTCTTTGGTCAGACTATCGTAGCCACTCTTGCGGATTTTGTCGAGGATAGCATCCACCTCAGCCTGACGCTGTTGCTTGCGGGCATTATATTCCATATCGGCCTCATGCGTGTTACGGCGGACCTCTTGTTCCTCTCTTTCTTCTTTCTTCTTCCCTCTCGCCTCATAATTCGAGCGCATACGGTTGAAGAACTCCTGTCCGCGACTGCGGCTAAAGCGGGCGTCGCTGCCAGGATGATGACGCCAGTAGAGAATCACCAGCAGGCCAAAGAGCATACCACCGAGATGCGCCACATGGGCAATGCCATCCATCGAGCTACTGATGGATGAGTACAACTCAATGGCCACATAGCCCATCACAAACCACTTGGCCTTAATGGGTATGGGGAAGGGAAATATGAAAATACGCTCATTAGGAAACGTCATACCAAAGGCCAGCAGGATACCATAGACGGCACCCGAGGCACCCACCGTGTTCCAGAGGTTCAGATATTGTCCAAGAGAAATGATGCTTGTACCGATATTCACCTGGTCATAGGCATAAAGTCCCTCCACATAGAACGTACACAACTGGGCCAACTCCTGCATCACACCGGCACCGATACCACAGACCATATAATAGAACAGGAACTTGCGGGGACCCCAAACGTTCTCCATGACACGTCCGAACATCCAAAGGGCAAACATGTTGAAGAAAATATGCGTAAAACCTCCATGTACGAACATATAGGTCACCAACTGATAAATATGGAAATCGGACGCCATGAAAAAATGGAGGCCAAAAAGGTCGGAAATGTTCCATGAAGGTATCAAATATGTGGCTGCAAACACCAAGGCATTGATGATCAGCAGATTCTTTGTTACAGTGGGTAAGTTATTCATTGAATGAACATTTTATCTGTTTATCGTTTTCTTGTTAATTGGGCGCAAAATTACGAAAAAAATGCGTTTTTTTGTACAAAATCAGGCCTTTACACACTTTTTTTCAACAAAAAAGTCATTTTTTTTCATTTTTTGTTTGTTTTCTAAATACTTTACACTATATTTGCCAAAAATTTTGCAAGATTATATACTTCATTATTAATATTTTAAAAACCAAACATTATGAACAAGACAGAATTAATTGACAAAATTGCAGCTGGCGCAGGTCTGACCAAGGCTGATGCAAAGAAGGCTCTCGATGCTACTATCGTAGCTATTAAGGATGCTCTCGTAGCTGGTGACAAAGTAGCTCTCGTAGGTTTCGGCACATTCGCTGTAAACGAGAAGCCCGCACGTGAAGGTATCAACCCCGCAACAAAGCAGAAGATCAAGATTGCTGCTAAGAAGGTTGCTAAGTTCAAGGCTGGTGCTGAGCTCGCTGAGGCAGTTAACAAATAATCAAGAGTATTATCAATAAAAAGGCTTCCCTTGCAGGAAGCCTTTTTTTGTTTGTATGCATTTTCGTCTTTAGGGTTGCTTGCCGATGTAGGCAAGTATTCCGCCATCCACGTAAAGCACATGTCCATTGACGGCATCTGAGGCATGAGAAGCCAGGAATACGGCGGGACCGCCCAGTTCCTCAGGATTCAGCCAGCGTCCGGCAGGTGTCTTGGCACAGATGAACGAGTCGAACGGATGGCGGCTGCCGTCTGCCTGCGGTTCACGCAGGGGAGCCGTCTGCGGTGTGGCGATGTAGCCAGGACCAATGGCATTGCATTGGATGTTATAGCCACCGTACTCCGAACAGATATTTCTCGTCAGCATTTTCAGACCACCCTTGGCAGCAGCGTAGGCGCTGACCGTCTCACGGCCCAGCTCCGACATCATCGAACAGATATTAATGATCTTTCCCTCACGGCGTTCCATCATCTCGGGGATGACAGCCTTGGTCATGATGAACGGTCCCACGAGGTCAATGTCGATGACCTGCTGGAACTCCTCGCGCTTCATCTCGTGCATGGGGATACGCTTGATGATGCCGGCATTGTTGACGAGAATGTCAATATGTCCGAACTCACGTCGGATATCAGCCACCACCTTCTGTACGTCCTCTTCGTTTGTCACGTCGCAGAGGTAGCCATGGGCCTTAATGCCCTTGGCCTCGTAGTCGGCAAGTGCCTTGTCCAGATGCTCCTGTCCGCGACAGTTGAACGTTATCTCCGCACCGGCCTTTGCCAGTGCCTCGGCAATGGCAAATCCGATGCCGTAGGCTGCTCCAGTCACAAGGGCAACCTTGCCCTCTAAGGAAAACATATCTTTCATAATAAAATCCTAATTCCTAACTACTTTAAGTCCGTGATGAGTGAAAAGTCCTGGTCGCCGTAGTCGAGATTCTCGCCGCCCATGCCCCAGATGAAGGTGTAGTTGTGCGTGGCAGCGGCAGAATGGATGCTCCATTCGGGAGAGAGCACGGCCTGGTCACCACGCATCCAGATGTGGCGCGTCTCATCGACCTCGCCCATGAAGTGGCATACAGCCTGGTCCTCGGGTACCTCGAAGTAGAAGTAAGCCTCCATGCGACGGCTGTGAACGTGCGCAGGCATCGTGTTCCACACGCTGCCCGTAGCCAGTTCCGTCATACCCATCTGCAACTGACAGGTAGG
>Ga0310786_10003497_pt1 | contig 22822 bp, 27 predicted proteins | sample AusTroGonzalo_MG_FD_203881 | JGI IMG/M metagenome (GOLD analysis project Ga0310786, IMG submission 203881) | Bovine rumen microbial communities from tropical cattle in Woodstock, Queensland, Australia - Gonzalo_03 (v2) (version 2) | ecosystem: Host-associated > Mammals > Digestive system >...
CGACTGTTCTTCATTGAAATACGAAATATCACGTTTCAAACTTCCAAGCGTTAAATCAAAATGGTCTTCGGCAAGTTCTTCCAAAGCATCACTTCGAAGCACGTAACCCGTGATAAACTCTTTAGAGTCGGCATACACAGGAATTCGGGAAAAATGCAGATAATCGTCGTTGTCGTAAAATTCACGCAAAGTCATTGATTCTGGGGCAATCGCCGCAACAACACGCGGAGTCATAACATCAAAAGCCTTGATATTTTCCAGTTTGATGATATTTTGTATGATTTTATTCTCGTTTTCCTCTATCACACCTTCTTCCTCGCCCACGTTTGCCATTGCGGAAACTTCCTCACGGCTCACGCTTGCCTCGGTTTCTTTTGGCGTAATCCATTGGGTGATAAGTTGAATCATCATCACAAACGGATGCATCACCACTATCAGAATGGCAATGGTGCGCGCCGTAAAATTCATTAAATGTTTCCAATACGACGTGCCAATGGTTTTGGGAATTATTTCCGAAAAAATCAAAATCAGCAATGTAACCGTTGCCGAGACGAATCCGAACGGAATGCTATCAAGCACAATAGCGGCCTGTTTTCCCACACCAGCGGCTCCGATTGTGTTTGCAATCGTGTTGAGCGACAAGATTGCGGCCAGCGGACGGTCGGTTTCCAATTTATAGTTTTTGAAACGTTTTGCCGCCTTGCTTCCTTCCTCCTCGCGCATTGTGATGTACGAAAGGGGCGTTGACATTAACACCGATTCCAGTATAGAACAAAGGAAAGATGTTACTAAAGCTATTAATAAGTATGTTATAAGTAGTGTCATAATTCTATTCCGCTACAAACATACATTTTTTTCAATAGAATCGCAAACGAGAGGGTCCATCTTCTATTCAAACATGTTTTTATAGTCAGCCTTGCGAATCTTTACAGACGCATTTTTCTGCACCTTTTTCGCAGCCGACACGTAATTGACTTTTTCTCCGTTTGTGCCAACAATCACACCTTCCATATACAATGGAAAACCGTAACTGCTTTTCGGAACGTACATATTCGTATAATTTCCTGCGAAATCCGAGCTTGACGAAGCCCAGCAATCGCCCGTGTACATTGGTCCAATTACTTTGTAACCGCTACAACTATAGCCGCAAACTGTTTTTGTTCCTGAAAGTTTTTGCAACGATTCATCTTCAACCGTTGTTGATGTTGGCGTGTACTTGTATGCGAAATACACTTTGCTTGTGTCTGACGAAGAGAAACAAACCATCACGTTGTTTTTGTAGTCAATCACAGTTATCAGATCTTCAACACCATAGCCAAAATATTCCGCGCCTGCGTTCATATAATATGAACAGGGCAACGTTTCTTTTTCGCCTTGCTCGTTTGTCATCACAACTTCGGTATTTACCACCGTGTTGAACTGATATTCCTCTTCAAAAGGAACATTTGTCATTGCAATAAGCGAATCTTGCCAAGCGCCCATTGCTTCCTGATATTTCTTGCTTTCCTCAGCCAAATGTTGTTCGTAGGCGCTCAACTTTTTGGTAAGATACACTTCCATTTGTTTTTCAGCAATCGACTCAACCTTCTTGGTCACTGCATTCGAAACGCCTTTGCTGGCTGCATTCAACGCACCATTTATTAAACTCCGCTGCGCTTGTGCCACGCACAATCCGCAACATAACGCAAGCAGTACTGCTACTATTTTTTTCATCTTTTCCGTTTGTTTTAATAAGACAAAGATAATGAAAACATTAGACATTCCAAATCTGTTTCTTGATTCTCTTATAAAACATAAAAACTCGGATAATACAAGTGTGTATTATAAACGAATTATCTTCTTAACAAAAATGATTCTCAATTTGACATCCAACATCGTTTTGGAAAATATCAGATAGGAATTACTTCATCTTCGGCATCATGCTCTGCATCAGTCTGCTACCTTTGCCGCCTGTAATCATTTTCATCATTTTTTTCGTCTCGTCGAATTGCTTGATGAGTTTGTTCACGTCCTGTACGGTCGTGCCGCTACCCAAAGCGATTCGTTTTCGGCGTGAGCCGTTCAAAATAATAGGATTTGCACGTTCCTCGGGAGTCATTGAGCGGATAATCGCCTCAACGCCCTTGAACGCATCGTCGTCAATGTCAATGTTTTTCAACGCCTTGCCCATGCCAGGAATCATCGAAGCCAAATCTTTCAGATTACCCATCTTCTTAATCTGCTGAATCTGGGCAAGAAAATCTTCAAAATTGAACTGGTTCTTCGAAATCTTCTTCTGCAACTTGCGGGCTTCTTCCTCGTCGTATTGTTCCTGGGCACGTTCCACCAACGAAACAATGTCGCCCATGCCCAAAATACGGTCTGCCATACGTTCGGGATAGAAAACGTCGATTGCCTCGAGTTTTTCGCCCGTACCGACGAATTTTATCGGCTTGTCAACCACAGAACGGATGGAAAGCGCCGCACCACCACGAGTGTCACCGTCAAGTTTCGTAAGCACCACGCCGTCGAAATTCAGGCGGTCGTTGAATTCCTTCGCTGTGTTCACCGCGTCCTGACCAGTCATTGAGTCAACCACGAACAGGATTTCCTGCGGATTGATGGCATTCTTAATATTTGTGATTTCGGTCATCATGGCCTCGTCAACAGCCAAACGACCGGCAGTATCGACAATCACCACATCCTGACCGTTCAGTTTTGCCTGACGGATAGCCTTTTCGGCAATGTTCACAGGATTGCTGTCGCTCAGGTCGGCAAAAACAGGCACGCCGATTTGCTCGCCAAGCACCTGCAACTGATTGATTGCGGCTGGACGATACACGTCGCAGGCAACCAACAACGGGTGACGGCCTTGTTTCGATTTAAGCATATTCGCCAGTTTCCCCGACATGGTCGTCTTACCAGAACCTTGCAAACCAGCCATCAAAATTACGGTAGGATTGCCTTTCAGGTTGATGTCGGTTTTCTGGCCGCCCATCAAGGCAGTAAGTTCGTCGTGGACGATTTTCGTCATCATTTCGCCCGGCTTAACGGCGGTAAGCACACTTTGACCGAGGGCTTTCTGCTTTACGTCTTCGGTAAATTGCTTTGCAATCTTATAGTTTACGTCGGCGTCGAGCAACGCACGGCGAACATCCTTCAACGTTTCGGCAACGTTGATTTCAGTGATCTTTCCTTGTCCTTTCAGTAATTTGAACGATTTCTCCAATCGTTCCGATAAATTCTCAAACATGCTGTATCGATTTCAAATCGTTGCAAAGATAGTTATTTTCGTTTATGAATAATATGTTCTTACTGATTGTTTCGGAAATGTGCTATCTTTGTGAAAAATAGTTATATGAAAATTGCAGTCACATACGAAAATGGTTCTGTGTTCCAGCACTTTGGACATACAACAACGTTTAAATTCTGCTATATCGAAAACAACGCTGTTGCAAATAGCGAAATTGTTGGAACCAATGGTCAAGGACATGGAGCTTTGGCAGGATTTCTACAAGAAAACGGTATTGATACGCTCATCTGTGGCGGTATCGGAGGCGGAGCAATGACGGCTTTATCCCAAGTTGGTATTCGGATTTTCGGTGGAGTGACTGGCAATGCTGATGATGCAGTTGAAGCATTGCTTAATGGAACACTTGTGTATAATCCCGATGTGAAATGCAACCACCACAGCGAAGACCACGAACATTCCTGCGGTTCAGAACATCATTCATGTCATAATCATTCTGATAAACAATCATTTAACCCTACGAGTTTACATTTATGAAAACTTCTCAAGAGCGTGCGGAAATTGCCGCAGAATATAAGAAATCAATGAATTGCTGTCAGGCAGTTGTGAAAGCCTTTGCCGATACTGTTTCGCTTGACGAACAAACCTTGCACCAGCTCGGAAGCGGATTCGGTTCGGGTATGGGTACCATGGAGGCAACGTGCGGTGCTCTTGTCGGGGCGGGAATAATTGCCGGACTACGGACAAAAGAAGGCAATGCCGTCCGTTATACCCGCGAAATCCATAATCGGTTCAAAACATTGTGTGGAGCAACTATCTGCAAGGAACTCAAAGGTATAGAAACGGGAAAAGTTCTCTGCCAGTGCGAAAACTGCGTGCGAAATGCTGTGATTGCCGCCGAGGAAGTATTTTCGGCAGCGAAAATATAATCTTGACTTCTTATTTTTCCAATATCTTTTTCACAAACGGAATCAATTCCTTGCTCATTGCTTCCTGTTGTGCGGCACTTGGATGCCAATCGGCTCCGTCGCCCATAACTGGTGTGAAATCGAAGCGATATACCAGTCGTTTTTTGGTGCTATAATCCTTTTGCAATTGGTCCAAAATCGGCTTCACGGCGGCAAGTGCCTCGGGTTCCATCATACTGCCAGTAAGAAGCACTACGGTCGTGGTGGGGTAATGAGCCGTCACCATATCCATCAGTTTACGGAAATTCTTCTCGTACTTTTCAGCATTGAACGACGACATTTCCCACGTGTCGTTTGTGCCAAGGTTTATAAACAGTAGGTCGGGAGTGAATTTTGAGAAATCCCATTTCTTATCGCTGTCGAGCCAGAGCTTTTCGTAGTTGTCGGGCATACAGCCGTAATACAAGGCGGAATCTTTTTCACCGTAGTTGCGGTAAATGCCAATGCCGGAACGGGCAACCGTCATAATTTCCGCGTCAAACGCCTTTGCAGTCCTATATGCGAAACCATGACAGAAATTCGACGTGGAATCGTTGAACGGCGAACGGTCGGTAACTTCGGTGCCGTAGCCGCAGGTAATGGAATTTCCTATGAATTCAAACTTGAGTTTTTTGTCGGCTGGACGAGATATTTCGGGAAACGGGTCTTTTACGCAACAAATAAATCCGTAAAATTTAGGATTATGGTAAATACCTTCCGAAGCCAACGTAATTTTTACAGTATATGGAGGTTTTTGCTTTGGCAATGGAACCAAATCTGATGATTTCACTTTGTATGCTTCGTGTCCGTCAACTTCAATCCAATAAAACACATCGCCCGTCGAACTGAATTCAGCACACAAACTCCCTTCGTTTTTCACTGTAACAGAAATGGATGTACCTGGGTAAAACAGATGTGCTGCTGTTGAATCTATGAGAACACGACCGTCGTAACGGATATTCTTGTCGTTATAAGAAATTTTTCCACTACTGATGGAGCAACAGTCGTCAAGCTGGTCGGCTTGCGAATTTTGTGCGTTGCAAACAAACGAATTAATCATATAAGCAAGAAAAATAAAAAATGTGAACCTTGTTTTCATTGTGAAAAAGTTTTTCCAAAGATAGAAAGATTTTGGGAAGTCAAAATAATTTGTTTCCCGATGTATAATTTTTATTTCAAAATTAATTGTGTATATTTGCCCACATTAAAAACAGCAAAAATATGGGAAAAAACGAAGGAGGAGCATTTTCCACCAACTTGATTACGGCTGGTACGATTATCACAGGTGACATTACGTGCGACAGCGATATGAGAATTGACGGCGTTTTGTCGGGAAATCTTTCAGCAAAAGGTAAAATTGTTATTGGAAAAACAGGAAATGTGAAAGGTGAGGTTACCTGCCAAAACTGCGACATTGAAGGCGCAGTGAACGGAAAACTCACCATCAAGGATTTGTTGTCGTTACGGGCAACAGCTAAATTCTTCGGCGACATTATTACTACGAAACTTGCAATTGAGCCGGGCGCGATTTTCACAGGAACGTGCAAAATGAACGGCGAAAAAGATGCATCCGTTGAAAAAAAATAGCGTCAATAATTTCATAAAATACACAAACATTGGTGTTGAAATGCTTGCCGTGATTCTGATTGGAGTCTTTGGCGGGCAGAAATTAGACGAATTTTTTGAGTTCGAAACACCAATTTGCACAATTGTTCTTTCGTTGTTTGCTGTTTTTGCCGCTATTTATCTTGCTATCAAGGACTTTATAAAATTCAGGGAATGAAATTTTATGTGTGGCGGATTGTAACTCATTGTACACTTTTCATGGTACTTTGCTTGGCAATACTTTTCGCCCCCGATACCTTGCTCGTTGGTCAATGGAAAGCTGGCGCGCTTACCGTGGTTTCAATCGTGGCGCTATTCAATGGAATCTGTGAATACGCATTTGCACGGTTGGCAAACTCGCAGGAAAAAGCAAGTCTGTTCAAGATTATGGTCATCCGCACTCTGAAATTTTTGTGCTACCTATTACTTACATTGCCACTTATCGTGGACTTGTTCGCATTGCCAGACGAAAATAAGATTTATTACGGTTTGTTTATTGTTGCTTTGTTTTTTCTATATTTATTTATGGAAATTACGTATTTTGTGTGTAAAACAAAACAGAAATGAAACGATTTGTTTCCAACGGCATACTGCTTATTAAACGGCTCCTTTTTTTGATGGCGCTCTACACGGTTTGCCGTGCGTACTTTTTGATTTGCAACCTTTCGAGTTTTCAGCCAATAAACGGGCACGAACTATTTTGGTCGTTTTTTGCAGGACTGCGGTTTGACTTTTCGGCAATATTATTCTTAAACATTATCTTCTACATTCCACACTTTTTCCCATTCAAATTTGTGGAAAACAAAACGTATCAGTCTGTGCTTAAGCAGATTATGCTTTTTGTGAATATGTTTGGCATTCTGCTGAACATAATCGACACGGGATATTTCAGCTTCCAAAACGGGCGCAGTGGCTCCGATTTCCTTTCAAATATGTTGTTCTCAGCCGACACGGTGAACTTGTTGCCTGTGTATATACGCGATTATTGGTACCACACACTTGTGTTCATTGCTTTGTACATACTTGCAGAAAAATGGTTTCCGAAATACAGATTGTATAACATTGAATGTCAGAGGTTTGCTGTGCCGATTTGCATACTTTCCGCTGTGATTTTCACCGTGGGAAGTTTCTTTATCTATCGTGGTTTCGGCGTAAAAACATTCAGCGTGGTTGACGCAATGCGCTTCACCGAAGCAAAATACGCTCCCCTCACGCTCAACACGCCATTTACCGTCGTCCGCACAATAGGAAAAACGGGCATTACGCTTCGCACCTACTTCGACGACGACAAAGCGGCTTCGTTCTATTCAGCACAACATCAATATTCGTTTTCCGATGAGGAATTTTCTCAAAAAAATGTGGTGATTTTCATTCTCGAAAGTTTCTCGCAACGGAGCATTGGCGCACTGAACACAAGGGAGAAAGGCTACACGCCGTTTCTCGACAGCATTATCGGTAAAAGCTATGCATTCACAAATGCGTTTGCTAACGGAACAAAATCGATTCAGGCGGTACCGGCAATTTTGTCATCGATTCCGCAAATGACGGATGTCACCATAATTGGCTCGAAATATGCCGCCAACAAGGTTGACGCGCTTCCGCTGTTATTACACAAAGAAGGCTATCAAACGGCATTTTTCCACGGAGCATTCAACGGCACAATGGGATTCGACAAATATTGCGAGGCGGTTGGATTCGACAGGTATATTGGCATGAACGAATTTTTGGAGGAAAACTCCATGGACGGCAACTACGACAGCGATTGGGGAATTTTTGACGACAAATTTTTGCTGTATTCCAAAGAACAAATCGACGATTTCAAACAACCATTTTTTGCAACGATTTTCACCATTTCGTCGCATCATCCATATGTGCTTCCCGAAGAATACAAAAACTGTTTTGACGAGAAAAAACCTGAACTGAACGCGTTGCGCTATGCGGATTTCTCGTTACAGAAATTTTTCGAAGCGGCGCGTGGCAGCAACTGGTTCGACAATACCATTTTTGTGTTTGTCGCCGACCATACTTCGCCATTTTCGTTTGAACCCGATGTTACTTCAACGTACATTTCGCCAATCGACCGCCACCGCGTGCCGATTGTGTTCTATACGCCAAACGACACCACGTTTGTAAATCGTTCGCAACGTGTTGTGCAACAAATAGATATACTTCCAAGTCTGCTTTACAAATTGCATTACAACAAACCATTCATCGCCTTCGGCGAAAATGCCTTTGACGAGCACGGAAAGCCTTGCGCGCTGTATTACAACGCAGGTGCGTTCACTTATATCGATTCTTCGTCGGTGATAGAATACACGGAAGACACAGCTCCATCGTGCTATAAAGTTTATGCCGACTCAATCTCCAAGTCCACGCCAACCGAAGCGCAGATGAATCATCTCAAGGCATTTTTGCAGGAATATTCGCACCGAATGATATTCAACAAAACGAGCGTTTCGGAACGATAGCGATATATCTTTTTTATTTCCATAATAATCATATATTTGCGTCACAAAATTCTTTCAAATGGACATTCATTTTTCTCAACAGACAGGTACAATTCAGGTTGTTGTTCAAGACAAACGGACAAATAAAATTTTACGTGTTGGTTTTGCCGACGAGGCAACATTTTTAAAAATGGACGAAACAAAACAAGTGTATTTGTTGAAAAACGGTAAACCAGAACAACTTACGGGTGGTGAATATTTCAAACCTATCGCAGTTGATACGATTATTCCGAACGAGGATGGCACTGCAATCGTGGTTCGTGCGATTCCCGATGGTTCAACAACTGGCGCTGATTCGTTCCTTGGCGAGAAAAATATGGAAGATTTGGCGTTCCTGTCGTATTTGCAGGATTTTATAGAACGACGGAAAAAGGAAATGCCCGAAGGATCCTACACCACAAAATTGTTTACCAAAGGAATCAACAAAATTTCGCAAAAGGTTGGCGAAGAGGCAATTGAAACGGTGATAGAAGCCACAAACGGCACGAAAGAACAATTGCTATACGAATCATCAGATTTGATTTACCATTTGATAGTGCTTCTTACTGAAAAAGGTCTCCGCATTGAGGATTTGGCACGAGAATTAAAGGCTCGCCATAAAGAATAACATTCAAAATGGGTGAAAGTCAGTGTCATAGTGTTATTGAAATTTCCGATGTTTCAATTGGCTATCGGGGGAAACATAACACCACGACGGCTGTGTGCGAACATCTTTCGGTAACGGTTTCGCAAGGAGAATTGGTGTGCTTGTTGGGACCAAATGGCTGCGGAAAATCCACATTCATACGGACTATAGCGGGAATGCAACCAACGTTGCAGGGCAGTATTTCGCTTGATGGTCGGCTAATTGCCACAATGCGTCCCGACGATCTTGCTAAGAAAATGAGCGTGGTGTTGACCGACCGCATCGACGATGTGAATATGAGCGTGTACGATATTGTGTCGCTTGGACGCTATCCATACACAAATTGGTATGGAAAAATGACCGACAATGACGAACAGGTGATTTTCGACGCAATGCGGAAAGTGTCGGTCGAAATGCTTGCAGAACGTCGTTTTCAGGAGTTGAGCGATGGCGAGAAACAACGCACGATGATAGCGAAGGCGTTGGCGCAGGATACTTCCTGCATCGTTCTCGACGAACCCACCGCACACTTGGATTTGCCCAATAGAATTGAAGTGATGGAACTTTTGAAGGTCTTGGCGCACAGCACGCAAAAGTCCATTTTGGTTTCCACGCACGAGTTGAGCCTTGCCTTGCAAGTTGCCGACAATATTTGGTTGATGCAGAAAAACGGACCGATGCTATATGGTGCGCCACAGGAATTGGTGCGCAACAAATCGTTTGAACAAGCTTTTAAACTTGATTCTACGGTATTAGAACGTTTCCTTGTGAATCTTGTCTAACTGCAAGCGGTTGAGATCGAACGGTTTACGTTCCTCTTGTTTGTAACCCATTGCTATCACCGACAAAACCTCGTAGTTTTCGGGTATGTTGAACGCTTTTTTCAAAACCTCCGAAGCACTTTCGCCTGATTCCTTCGCACGTTTGCGGATTTGTACCCAGCAGCTTCCCAATCCTAAATCTTCGGCTGCAAGATGCAAATATGCCGAAGCAATGGAGCAATCTTCCACCCATACGTCGGTTTTCTGCGTGTCGGCAATAACAATGACAGCCAAGGCAGCATCCTTCACAAACGCCGCACCGGCAGCTTTGCACGTTGAAATAGTTTCCAACGACTGTTTGTCTTCCACAAAAATAAACTCCCACGGGTTAGCTCGGTGTCCCGAAGGGCTCATTAAAACTATCTGTTTCAATGTATCTTGAATTTCCTGTGGAACAGGCTTGTCGAGAAACGTTCTCGTGCTTCTCCGTTTTTGTGCTAAATCAAAAAATGAATTCATTTCTTCTTAAATATTTTGTAAAACAAATAGACTGTCATTACCGTTACCGATATTTGCACAATAAGCATTATGACAAGAGCCGATGTTGACATTATTCCTCCTTCGTTTCTTCGAAATTATGACTTTTTGCCTTGTAAACCAGCAGGCACAACAGACCTAAAAATACAACCAAACCGATGCGGCATGCATCAATGTAAAACACTGTGTTGACGATTTTTCCTTCATACAGCGGTGTGCCGAGCGAAACGGTTTCGTCAACGGAAACAAGCACTTCAGCATTTTTCGGAAGGCTATATGATTGAGATTCAACTACAATGGCATCTTTAGTGATTTCTTTCACAACGCCGTCGTTTTCTGCATAGAATTCATCGGCGAACCACGTTTTGTTCGGACCAATATTTTGATGGCGAAGTTCACCTATGATGCTCGAATCGTCCAACTCCCAGCCTTTGAAGCTCAACAGTGACCAATCGTCGTCCTTCGGTTTAACGAGCGCAGCCACGAAAATAATGATGAGCATTGTGGGTGTAATGTATTTCAACACAAATTTGTAGAATTTCGGCATTTGAATATCGCCGTTGCGGTTGATTAAATCCCAGCCTTTATTCACGCCCATAACCCACGAGAATGCAATTGCTTCAAGCATGGCGAAGAAGAACAACGCTACCGTTCCTCCCCAAAAATCGTATTGGTCGAACACGCCTTTGTCGAAGAAAATCACACACGGAAGTGCCATAACAAACAGCACGATGCCAAAGAAATACGATGTTCTTCGCTGTGACCAATCATAGTTGTTCGAAAGAAAAGCCACAAACGGTTGCGCGATTGAAAGTGAAGAGGTGATTGCCGCAAAAAACAACAACCCAAAGAACGAAAATCCCGCTATGGCGGAAAGTACGTCGCCCCATTGTTCAAACAAATATGGCATAGTGCGGAATCCAAGTCCGAGACCTCCGAATTTGGTGAGTTCCACCACTTTGTCGATTCCGAAATAACCAATAGAAATTGGAATAATGATGGCACTTCCTATCACGATTTCGGTGAATTCGTTGGTAAATGCTGCTGTCATCGAACTCAACGCAACATCGTCTTTTTCTTTTAAATATGAAGCGTATGTTTGAATTGCGCCCATGCCCAACGAAAGCGTAAAGAACACTTGTCCCGCTGCCGAAAGCCATACTTTGGGGTTCAGAAGTGAATCAAAATCGGGAGTCCAAAGGAAATTGAGTGCGACAGTGCTGTCGAACAACGCTCCGTGCTCGCCGGCACGCATTGTGTAGGCTTTATACACGAGAAACATTCCAAAAATCAGCAACAGCGGCATACAGAATTTTGCCACTCGTTCGATTCCTTTCGCAATGCCGTGGCTGAGTATGAAAATATTCAAAAACATGCAGAATGCGAAGCAAAGGAATGTATCGTATGGAATGCCCGAGGTGCTTGTTCCTAAATCTAAATATGTGGAGAAAAATGACGATACTTCTGTCTCCGTCATCCCGTCGAACGTGCCAAACACCGAATGGAGCGCGTACGAAAGAATCCAGCTTTCAATGTAGCAGTAGTACGCACAAATAATTATGCTCGAAAACAAACCGAGCGAACCAGCGTAGCGCCAGAATTTACATTTATTGAGCGATTGCAAAATGGTTGGTGGCGAATGCCGTCCGAATTTTCCACCGAATTTTCCCGTGGACCATTCAATCATAACCAACGGCAATCCAAGCAAAATAAACGACACCAAATAGGGAATGATGAATGCCCCACCGCCGTTTTGAACCGCCTGTACAGGGAATCGCAGAAAATTTCCCAAACCAACGGCGCTTCCCGCCATTGCAAGAATCAATCCCAATCGGGAACCCCAAGCTTGTTCTGTCTGTGCCATACGTTTACGATTGTGCAAAAATAGAGATTTTATTGGAAATTTTCACGGAAAAATCCAAATGCGTACCTATAAATCTGACACACACAATGAATGTCGAGATTTGGGAACACGCACAATGTCTTCGCCCAAGACATACGATATTTTACACAATGTTGCCATTGTCAGGTTATGCGTGCCCGAAAGCCAACGGCTAACTTCGGTTTCGGTTTTGCCAAGTCGGCGGGCAAATTCTTTCTGCGTCATGTTTCTTTTTTCCAAAATGTCGTATATCCGATTGGCTATCGCAACCGACATTTCCATCCGCATCTTCATTTCAGGAGAAACAGAAGTTCGTATTTCATCCATTATCCTATTGGTTTTCATAAGTTAATCAATAAATTTCGTTTTGTAAAAATAAACATATATGTTAATTTTTCAATGGTTTTGCAAAAAATTATTGATGTCCTTCAAAATGTTCAATTTATAGTAACAAAATGTTCAAATCTGTCATACAAAATGTTCAATTCTTAGTGCAAATAAGATAATGTTTTAGGCACTTGCAAACAAATAAAATAAGAACAATGGTAGGGACGCGGCGCCACGTCCCTACTACCAACAAAAAACCGCTCCTTTTAGGGAACGGTTTCTTGATGATGTTATGATATTTCTTTCTATCTCCAATTAGCAGGATTTCTTAAAGCGGATTTGAGCTTTTCCGACTCGTTTTTCAATTCGCTTTCGAAATAATTAATTGCCATTGTTTGTGCATCTTTATAACTGTATGAGCAATACCGTTTTACAATATATTTTCCACCTTCTTTTTTATAAAAGATCGCTAAAGTAGGAACGCTTGACATTTTCTGTTTACATTTTTCTTCAACTTTGCTTAATAGTTCATCAACAGAAACAGAACCTTTCTCTTTAATTCCTCCGCTTTTTTCTATAATAGATTTCATTGATGGTATTACTTGGCCGAGTATTTCTTGAACAGCCTTTCCACTGGCAGAAACGACGGCCTGGTTTAGCGACGCATCTGACGCTATGCCAACACCTATGATGTATTTTGTAGAACCGTCATCTTCATCTTTCATCATTTGACTATCATAAACAAACTCCAATTGCTTTTTCATTGGATACAAACCCTCAGGAAGAATTTTATAGCCTTCTTTTGACAACTTCTTTGCTTCAACTTTTGGTTTTTCAATAACTGGCTTTTGTGCCTGCGACACAACAGCAACACCCAACAACACAGCAAGAATTAATATAATCTTTTTCATATTTTTATTTTTGATGATACAAAGTTAATGAATATTTTGGTATAATACAATAACACGATTGAATTACATTTTTGTAATAAAACACGTAGAGACGCGATTAATCGCGTCTCTACACTGCACAAAAAAACCCGATTCGTTTGGGAAACCGGGTTTTTGTTATTTAAATAATATTCAAGTATTATTCTTTAATAATAAACATATTCAAAGACATTTCTTCGTTTGCTTCTACGAAGTTAGTGATTTCGAAGAAACCTTTAACGTTCAATGTTTTGTTCCAGAATGCAACAGCTTTTTTACCGTTTTCAAGTTTTCTGCTGATATCAATTGTATTTGCAGTGAAATCTGATTCGTTAAGTTTAGCTGCTTTTGCAATAGTAGCATCACCAATCATAGCGAATACTGTTTCAGAAGCATCTTTTCTAATGATTTCGTTGTTTGCTCTAGTTCCTGAAATGAAACGGAATGTTTCAAGAGTCTTAGTCTTATCGTTTTCGTCAATTGTTTGAAGACAGAATACTACGTTTGTAGCAGTACTACCCAATTCACCCAATGTTTGAACACCATTGTCAAATGTGTAGCTAGAACCAAGACTAGACTTTGAACCACCCATTACGATTTGTGTGTTTGTTGTTTGAGCATCTTTTGAAGTGAATGCCACTTCTTCTTCGTCATCAGAACCACAAGCTGCGAAACCGAAAGCAGCTACTAAACCAAGAGCTAAAAATTTTAATTTTTTCATAATACTTTTTGTTTTAAATTGTTAATAAGTTAAATTTTTTGACACCACAAAGATACACCTTTTTTTTTATGTGCAACAAAAAGGAGGGATTTTTTATAGCAAGGGTTAAAATATTGTTTTATACATACGTATTGTATTCCCTTTAAGTTCGGAACACTTAACGAATCCACAATTTGAATAAAAATTAACCGTTGAGTACTGATTTATGGAGTCATGGAATGCATCTACAACCAAAAACAGCAGACCAATTTTTTCTGACACCTCAATCGCAAAATCTAAAATTCTATCCACAATCGCTTTCCCGTAATGTTTTCCCCGAAAATCGTTTTTAACACACAGATACGATATGTCTAATGCTGGGTAATATTGTTTCGACATGAATTTCTTCACGTGTTCCCCAAAACTATCGTCCAAAATAGCTTTTTCGTCCGAGAAATCTTCTTTGTAGTCGTCCTCCAAAAGTAACGAATCACATGCTAGCGAAAAGAATGCCACTAACTCGCCATTTTCTTTAACAGAGTAAGGGACGCTTAGCTTCAAAAGGATGTTTTCTTCAAACTCGCCGCTATGTATAAATTCATCAAATTCTTTAATTCCACAATAGAAATTATTGAGAATGGAAACGTCATCCATTCTCTCTATTTGTAATTCAATGTTTTCCATAGATCAAAAAGAAAACGAGGTGATTTTTTGTTTTTTTGATGGCGTTGGTTTTTCTTGTTTTCGCATACGTGAAAACATGGCATCAACATCTTTTGTCAGACGTTTAGCAAAATCTCCTTTTATAGGCTCGTGTATGGTTTTAACACTTAACATTTTTATGTAGTTTTATATCTGCAAATATACGTAGAATTTCGGTTTTTGCAACTTAAAACGAATTTTCTTGTTGGCACGACCTTCCGACTGAGTTGGCGGCCTTTCTTTGGGTTCCGTTTCTTTTTCCACAAAAAGAAATGGAACAGAATAAACAGATTTTTGCTTGGGCGAGAATTACAATTCAAATGCTTTCTTGATTTTCGCCGTAAGTTGTGACGAAATCAATTTTTCGGTTTGAAGAACCATATTCTTTATGGCTTTTGCCGATGATGCGCCGTGTCCGATTACGATAGGCGCTTCCACACCAAGAACTGGCGTTCCTCCGTGGTTTTCGTAGTTGAAGTAATCGAAGAATTTGTGCTCGATGCCCAATTTCTTTGAAATACCGTACATCGCTTCAACTTGTTTCAGCACAATGTTTCCTGTAAAGCCGTCGCAAACAATCACATCGGCTTTGTCGCTGTACAATTCGTTGCCTTCAATGTTTCCGCAGAAGTTGAAATCCTTTGATTCCTTCATCAATGCGTAGGTTGCCTGCGTAAGTAGATTTCCTTTCTTTTCTTCCGCGCCAATGTTGAGCAATCGTACCCGTGGATCTTCGATAGAGTAGTAGTTTTGTGCGTACAAACTACCCAAAAGTCCGTATTGGTAGAGCACGTCGGGTTTACAGTCTGAATTCAATCCCACATCGAGCAGTGTGGTGTAGCGGTCGGAATCAAGTTTCGGCACCGACATCACCAAGCTCGGGCGGATAATTCCTTGGATAACTTTAATAACAGAAACAGCCCCGACCATCATTGCGCCGGTACTGCCCGCACTTGCGAACGCATCAATTTTTCCAGCATACAAATGCTTGAAACCAACTGTGATGCTTGAGTCCTGTTTCTGTTGGAACGCTTTTGCCGGATGTTCCCCCATTTCGATTACCGAGGGAGCATTGACAAGCTCCACATTGTTACCCGAGAATTTTTCTCTTTCTAATATTGCCTCGATTTTTTTCTGGTCGCCATACACAACAATAGTGCTGTCGCTCGAAACGACAGTACTTGCTTGTATAACACCCATCACAACGTTTTCGGGGGCGAAGTCGCCACCCATACCGTCAATACCGATTCTCATAGAAAGAGGTTTTGGTTATTATTCGGCAACTTGTTGCTTTTCAATAAGCAATTTACCGTTGTAGTAAAGGTTGCCTTCTACTTCGTAAGCAGTGTGACGACGGTGAACAGTTCCAGTTGTTGGGCATTTGCTCAATGTTGGAATTACTGCATTGTCGTGTGTACGTCTTTTGTCTCTTCTTGTTTTCGAGACTTTTCGTTTAGGATGTGCCATCTTATTATTATTTTAATTTTTAAACATATTTTTTAATGAATCCCATCTGGGGTCCGTTGTTTCTTGTTTTGTTTTATTGTTTGCCGATTGTTTCAAATACGAAACCACATCGGCGTTACAATCTTTTTCGTTCGGATGCACTTTTTTCAATGGAATCGAGAGCATTATCATTTCGTAGAGAATCGGCGAAATTCCAATTTCAGTCTCGTCGGGAGCGATTACCATAACGTTTTCCGCATCGGCAAGCTCGTCGTCCTTTTCGCCAACTTTCACTATCATATCCTGATTCATTTCAATTGGCAGGGCGAATACGTCCAAACATCTGTCGCATGCCACCGAAACAGTTCCTTTCATTGCGATTGAAAGCGTGTGCAGGTTTTTCTGCTTCACAAAATGAATCGTGGCGCGGATGTTTGCGTCGAACACTCCGTCCATTTCTTGTGCTTCAATGAACTCTTTGCCAATTTCCAGCATCTCGTCGAACACGCCTTCTTTCAGCGACTGCAACGGAATCGTATATGTATCCCTCGTCCGACTCATACTAAAAATTTAGCAGGCAAAAATAGGAATTTTTTTACATTCCGCAAACATTTCACATTTTATTAACAGTAAATGTTTGTCGCGTGTTGCAACAACAAAACGTAAAAATATCTGAATCAGCAAGTTACCGCTGATATTATTTCAAATTGGTAAACCGTGCGATTACGCCAAGTGGCAATTTTTTCTTGAAATCGTCTTCAAGGTACAGCTCGCCGAATTCCTTTTTCGTGTTATGATTTTTGAAGATTTCGTTCACCAAATTTTCGAGAATGAAAGCCGAAAATCCCAAAGAATACGTGTTCAGAATAAAGAAATAGCGGTTTTTGTCAAGAATTTTCTCCACATCTTTCAGCAAGGCATTCAGGTCGCGTTCAAGTTTCCAGTCTTCGCCGTTTGCGCCACGGCCGAATGCCGGTGGATCCATTATAATCCCATTGTAAAGATTGCCGCGTTTAACTTCTTTTGCCACAAATTTGCGGGCATCTTCCACTATCCAGCGAATGTTGTCCTGTCCCGACGATTCCATGTTTTGTTTTGTCCACGAAACCACTTGTTTCACCGAATCAAGATGTGTGACGTCGGCTCCCGCAGCACGGGCAGCCACCGAGGCAATTCCCGTGTAACCAAACAAATTCAGCACTTTCAGGCCTTTGTTTGCGGAACAGATTTCTGAAATGTAATCCCAATTCACCGCTTGTTCGGGGAAAATTCCCACGTGTTTGAACGAGGTAAATTTTAAGTTACACGTTAAATTTAAGTAGTCGTATTTTAAATTCCACGCATCGGGAATGTTTTTATGCTTAATCCAATCGCCGCTGTTGCTCGAACGGGCCACAAAATCAATTGTGGAACGTTTTTGCCATTCCGCTTCCGAAAACGATTTGTCCCACACAGCCTGCGGTTCGGGACGGCGGGTCACAACAGAACCGAATTGTTCCAATTTTTCGAAATTGCCTGAATCAATCAAACGATAGTCTTTCCAATGCGTTGGCGTTAAGTATATCATACCTATAAGAATTTGAGCAAAATTACAGTTTTTCTTTTTTCGCCAGTCTCATTTCGTTGAAAATTGTCAATCCTGCAAACGCCAATACTAACACGGTTTTTACTGTGTATGAGAGAATTACATTGTCAATTACAATGAATTTGTCGGCAACGAAGAATATGCCTGCAAGGACGAAGTAATATGCCAAAGCACCCAATTTATACGGGATTCCGTAGTGTTTTTGACAAAGATTGTACGACAGCACAGCCATAAGCACGTAACACGCCAATGTTGCCCACGCACAAGCAACGTATCCATAAATCGGCACAAATATCATATTGATTGCCAATGTAATAACGGCTCCAAATCCTGTGATTCCTATGCCGAATTTCGTCTGGTTCGTCACTTTGTACCAAATCGACAAATTGAATACGATTCCCAAGAAAATGTTCGCCATCAAAAGCACAGGAATAATATTCAAACCTTCGTGGAAATTACTGCCAATAAAGTGTTTGAATATGTCAATGTAAAGTATTATTACAAGAAACAAGAACAACGTAAAGATTGTGAAGTAGTTCATAATCTTGGCGTAAATCTGTCGGGAATCTTTTTCTTTCATTCTTGAGAAGAAGAACGGCTCGGCGGCGAAGCGGAACGCTTGGTTGAAGATGGAAATTATCATCGCCAACTTATAATTTGCACCATAAATGCCGACTTGCGAAAGAATATATTGCGACGCGTCCTGACCTTCGGGAACAGTAAGGAAATAGCGGAGCGAAACTCGGTCATACACTTCGTTGATACTGCCGGCAAGTCCCGAAATGAGCAACGGCCACGAATAACCAAGAATCCGTTTAAGCAGTTCATAATCAAATCCGTTGCGGGATTTAATAATGTCGGGCAAAAGCAAAAGTAGCGTAACAACGCTTGCCGCAAGATTCGACACAAAAATCCACAGCACGTCGGGTTGTGCGAAATGAGCAACGAACCATTCGTTGGAACTCGATTTTGCAATTTGCGGGAAAACAATGATTAACAACAAGTTAAGACCAATGTTTATTCCGATATTTGTCAATTTTATAGCGGCAAATTTCAGTGCTTTGTTTTCGTGTCGCAGTTTGGCAAATGGCACGCTGGTGAACGCGTCAATACCGATGATGATTGCCATTATCAGAATAAAATTCTGGTGTGCTTCGTAGCCCAACACCGATGAAATCGGAGAAAGGAACAGATACACAAGACCTACAAATATTGCCGACGACGAAAATAGACTCGTCATTATGGTTGAAAACACCTTTGGCTGGTCGTCCTTGTTCTGCACAAAACGGAAGAAACCCGTTTCCATTCCGTATGTGAGGAAAATCATTAGGAACACAGTGTAACTGTAAAGTTCCGTCACCACGCCATACTCCGACTGCGAGAAACACCGCGTGTAGAGCGGCACAAGCATAAAATTAAGAAAACGGCCAATTATGGTGCTTAGCCCGTAAATTGCCGTCTGACCCACTAATTTTGATATTATACCCATAACATTTTTAGACAGCCAAAGGTACGCATAAAATTGAAAATCGCACACAAAAACGTATTCTACTGATTTTCAACAACGTACAAAAAAGGAGCGAAATTGCTTCCGCTCCTCAAAAAGGTGTTTTGTTCGTTATTTCACATCTTGTACCAAACGTACCGAGTGCCCCCAGCAAACGTTACGGTCGGTTACATTCACGTTGTCGAGTTCAAAATGTAAATAATATGCTCTACCAGCACCACCTGAAGCAGTCCAATAATATCCCAAGGGATGAAAATCGCTTTGGGTGTCCGCTACAACTCTTGTAAAACGGCGATATCCTGCGGCAGGAAGGAAAACCGCCCCATACTTTTGCATATCGCGCCATTCATCAATGGAATACGAGTTTGTGGTATAGTTTTTTGCCTGACTTATGAACCGCAAAGTCGGCTCATTCCAACCGTCGGGAAGAAGTATTAAACCACAAACCCGTGAGCTATCGGACAATATAATGCTGCCGGGAGAATACAAACTGTCGGCATTCGGGCGATGATAAAGCAGATATCTCCATTCATACTCGTCGAGCGTTCGCCATAAACCCTTCTGGTTCCCTCCATTTTGAATTTTATTATAAAATCCCCAATCATAATTCGTTCCTGTGATGAATTTATTATAATGCCCATACATGTTTGCATAGTTGTTTTTACTTCTTGGGACAAAAGGGTTAATGATAATACGATGATTAGGGAGTACAATCAAACCTTTGGGGTACATAGAGCAATCAGTAAGATACGGATAACATTTATTGTAACCACTTGTAGCCCAACCGAATAAATCAGTCCAACCCGTATATTTTTTTGAAACCTTTTCATTATCTGTTCCAACAATGTTGAACTGATTTGGTGTAAACCGCCATGTGCCGGTGCTTGGCTGATATTGAAGATTGCTTATTGAAAAATACACCTTTTTAGTTTCCGAAACAGAAAACGGCACCTGTATGGCACCGTTTTCAACTGGATCGTATTCTTCCAAGGCAGTTTGTGAAAACAAACTTGTCGAAAGCAAAAGGATAATTGCAGAAAGCGAAAATAATTTTTGCGTCATATCATAATTATTTTACATCTTGAATCAAGCGTACTGCCATACCTTGGTAACGATAAAAGTAGTTTGACTCTTTGGGATTTACACAATTCAAATCAAATCTTAGTAAATATCCTTTGCTGGAATCGTAAATTGACGAAGACCAATAAAGACCTCTTTTTCCAGGTGAATCGAGATCAACATTTAATTTGCTACGTAAGCCAGCGAAAGGCAGAAATACCGCTCCATTTGCTTCCAGCTTTCTCCATTCATTGAGGGAATAATTGTTTAGCAGAGTGGTCACATCATCATTGTTTTCACCACTTTTAAACGTAACGCCACTGGGTTGTTCCCATTCATCGGGGAGTAAGACAAGACCCGTACGTTCTTCGTTACCGAGATTCACTGTTGCATAACCGTATTTGTTTGCCGCATCGGGACGTGAGTTTATCAAATACATCCATTCGTTTTTCGAGGGAGTACGCCACATTCCCGGCTGGTTGCCACCATTTGAAATCGCATTGTACACGCCCCAGTCGCCATTAGCGTAATCACCTGTCATGCCACTCAATCCTCCCTTGCACCCAAGGTCATAATTAGACCATTTTCTACTCGTGTCGTATGGGTGATATGCCCTATCGGGGTTTTCGAAACCATTTGTCGGCCAACCACTTGTTCCCCAACCAAATAAATCTATCCAGCCATCGTAGGTAGGAGAAATTTTTTTGTTGGCATAACCAGCCCGCTCATATTGCTTGGGAGCAAAACGCCACGTATTCGTACTTGCCTGGTATTGCAGATTACCTTGACTGAAATACGCTTTCGAAGTATCGGAAATAGAAAACGCCGCTTTAATGACACCGTTTTGAATAATGGCTGGCAAAGGATAATCATCCTGCTGACTACCATTCTGTTTCTGTTCTTCCGTTTGATTACTCGATGACTCCTTCTTGGTAACGTCCTCATTCTTGCTACACGCTGTAAACATTGCAATAGCAGTGCCTATCAGCAAAAATTTAGTAACTTTTCGTCTCATGTTTTGTAGTTTTAGTTGTACATAAGTTATTTATTTTGATTTTGTTACAAGCATATATTGTGCCAAAATCAAAAATATGTCGAACTAAAAACTTTTTCGGTTATTCCATAGAAAAATTTAATGTTCAAAAGCACATTATAATTTTTTAATTTCTTCTATAAAAGCATAAAGAGGAAGGTTTGTCATCCATTGTTGTTCATCTTTTCCTTTCATTGATAAGCGTAAAGCGGTCAATTGAGGATTTTTGTCAATGATTGCTTTGAGAGATTTTGAACGTGTGTTTTCTTCGGATTTCACTTCAATGGGAAAAACAGATTTTGTGCCTTGTATTACGAAATCAACTTCGGAGTGAGCATCGTCCGATGAGTAGTAGAATGGTTGAATATTATTGCAAATCAGCGAATTACAGACAAACAATTCTGTAAAAGCACCTTTATATTCTTTGAAAATATCGTTGCTGGTTAGCATAACTTCAGCTGAAGCTCCGACCATTGCTCCCATAAGACCAGTGTCGAGTGTAAACAATTTGAAAGACGAAAAATCCTCATAAAATTTGAGTGGAGAGGCTATCTTAGTAACCCTGTTTATTTTATAAACAAGTCCTGCATCGATTAGCCATTGAATTGCCATCTCAAAATTATTTGCCCGAGCACCTTTTTTCAAAGCGCCATAAATAAATTTTTTGTTTTCTTTGGCAAGTTGCGAAGGAATGGAATTCCACACCATATTGATTCGTGGGACTTGATTTGTGGGAGCGTGTTTTGAAAAATCCCTTGTATAATCAAAAAGAATCTGTTCTTGAAGATGACGAATAGCCTGTGGACCGTCTCCATTCACAAAACTTTGTACCACAGCTGGCATTCCGCCAACGTAATAGTATTGTCGCAAAAGGTCTATCAGTTCATCACGGAGCAGTGGAATAACCTCCCAATTATTGGTTCGAATGCAGTCAGCAATTTTTTGCTTTCCCAACGCTTCAATAAACTCATTGAACGACATTGGGTACATTTTTATCATATCAACTTTTCCTACAGGAAACGAAACTTGTTCGTGCAACGAAATGCCTAAAAGAGAACCTGCAACTACAATCAGATATTCAGGAGCATCTTCGCAGAAAAATTTTAAAACATTGAGTGCCTTGGGTGATTCTTGAATTTCATCAATAATTATGAGTGTTTCATTGGGTGTTATGTCTATCCCTGTAAGAGCGGAAAGCGTTAGAATGATGGATTGTACGCTTGCTTCACTTTCCAAAATTTTTTTAGCTTTCTCATTTCTGTCCAACGATACGTAAACATATTTGGAAAATTCTTGTTTTGCAAACTCTTGGCTTAATGGTCAAAATGAGACCTGGATTTTTGTTTGTTGTAAAAATATTGGTCAATAAATTTCATACGATTGCGCTTTGATAAGCCATTATGGACGCGCATCTTCGTTTTTAAGTCGGTGAAAAGGGCTT
>Ga0310786_10003498_pt1 | contig 22820 bp, 27 predicted proteins | sample AusTroGonzalo_MG_FD_203881 | JGI IMG/M metagenome (GOLD analysis project Ga0310786, IMG submission 203881) | Bovine rumen microbial communities from tropical cattle in Woodstock, Queensland, Australia - Gonzalo_03 (v2) (version 2) | ecosystem: Host-associated > Mammals > Digestive system >...
TATTGGAAAGTATAGAACTAGCCTATGCCCTCCAATAAGCCTATAATTAGACTTATTTTAATTTGTTAATAATATCGTCACCAACGCCAAACATTCTTGCTTTTTCAAAAATTTGATTTATTTGCTCAGGTTTATAATCCTTTGTAATACTTTTAAACATTTCTTCTGGGCTACTTTTGTTTGCTTGTGCTTGTTGTATCATTTGAAACGCTTGAGGGTTTCTTGCTCTGAGTTGACCCATTAGTATTTGCATTATGTTCATTATTAATCATTCCTTTCAATTCATTTATTTGACTTTGTAAACTTTCTATCATTATGTCTTTATCATCTTTTATAATAATTTCTGTTAGTTCATAACTCTTTACTTCACCTTTAGCATTTTTAATCCATAGTATTGATAAGTCTTTACTAAAAAATGGTGTATCTCCTGTTACCATTTCTTTGTTTACGTCTTCAATAGTATTTGCATATTTCATACTATTTTGATTACTTGGTGCTAATTGAAATGTCTGATTAATTGCAGGTTGATTTTGTCTGCTTTGCATTTGTGCTTTTAGTTTTTCTAATTCAGCAATATTATTATTAATGTTGTCTAAACTTTGTTGCATATTATAATTGCTATAATATGGATTGTTATACATTTTCATTTCTCCTTTTCTATAACAAAAAAAGAAAAGAGATAGTGTTATTTTTCTTACTCAGGAACTCTGTAAATAACACGATTATCTCCTTTCTACTTATCATTCTAATTGTATTTATTTATTTAAAAACGCAATAAAAAAACAAACTTATTTACTTAACAAGTTTGCTTTTGATATTTGAAACTCACAATATTCTTTATATAATTTTTTTATTTTTTTGATTTCATAGTTTATCGTTCTTTCACTCACACCTATCTCTCTACTTATTTTATATCTTGTTTCTTTATTTATCATCATATTTAAGATTTTAATTTGTTCTTCGGTTAATTTAACATTATCTAAAAAATCAGTGTATATTATTTTTATTTTTAGTTTTTCTACCATATTTTCCCTCTTTGACTTAAATATGATAAATGAATAATAAGAAAAAATAATGCAAAAAAATTGCAAAGTTTTAATCATTTGCGTAAGATTTTCGTAAAAATATGTGTAAGTTTTTCGTATTAATGCCATAAAAAAAGTATATTAATTCATATACTTCTTTGTTTTTTTATAAATATCTTTTCTTCTTGTTTGTATTGTTCTTTCGCTATAATGTGTTTTTAATCCTATTTCTTTACAAGTATAACCTCCAACAAGTGCTTTAAATATTTTATGTTCGTCTTTCTTTTTATTTAAAATATTAGTTGACATAATGTATTTATACATTTCTGGTTCAAAGTTATACGAATATTGAAAAGTTTTCATACTACACCCCTTTCTTGAGTTATTAGGGTATTATACACATAATTTTGTTTTTGTCAAAAAAAGAAAGAGTTTTATTTCTCTTTCTTCATTAATTGTTGCCAACGATTATGTATATAAGAATTTTGTTTTAAATCATTTGTATAATGGTCATAAACTTCATACGCTCTTTCTACTTCTACTTTATCAAGTTCATTTCCTTGTTCTACATCTGCTAGAAATCTTACTAGGAAGTTTTTACATTGGTTTATATCTAATGTTCTTACATTAGTGTTTATTTTATTTATTTGTTCTGACATAGGTTCTAATTCGTTTTTAATAGTCTTTTTTAGGATTTTTTGCAAAAATATCATAATTACTCCTGCGCTAGTTATAATTCCTGCTAATAGTCCTAAAAATGTGCTTATTTGACCTATTGTAATATTTTCCATTTCACCCTCCTTTTATTTCTTAAAATTAAGTTTCTTTGGTTTGTTGCCTGTCATACTTAATGATTGCCATTTAATTATTTCTTTTAATCTTTTTATTTCTTCTTCTAATTTTAGTATTTTAATATCTTTTATATCTAGTTGTTCCATTATTCACCTATTCATCAACCCAAGTTAATGTTCCATTTATATTTTTTAATACTTGTGTTTTTGTAGCGTCATAACTTGCAAGAGTTGTTAACTTATCATCTACATATTTTTTTGTTGCAGGGTTATAATCTCCAGTTGGTGTATACTCCATAGTATTCTCTATACCTAAAGCATATGACACATTGTCTGCTGTCTTTACTAAACTTACGCTTCTTTGACTACAAGTTATATCTCCAACAACATTATCAGTAAATTTACTTGTTAAGGTTACTATATTATAATTTTCATAATAAATTCCATATGAACCACCACTTCTAAATGCTAAATCACCTTTATAAGTTAACTTTATTTCATCAAGTGTTGTCTTTTCTACACTATCTAATTTTAAATATTTTTTATTAATTGAAGAATATAGATAAATATTAGAAGCATTTATAGTCGTAATATTATTATATATTTGTTGAAATACAGTTTTATTATCTTCAGTATTGTATTCACTAACATAGCCTGTATCTTCTCGTATATTAATAATATATCTAACCCCATTAGGATTTTTTAATGTTAGAGTGTTACCACTATACGTTTGTGATAAACCAGTCCCTGCTACTATTTTTGTTGACATTTCTCTTGTTACAACACTCCAAGTTCCACCATTTGCTGCCCTTAATGTATAAACAAATATTTGGTCACCTTGCTGTATAGCAGAGTGATTAGAAATACTTCTTACATATTGAAATTCAACTTGCCCACTTGTTGCAGTAGGACTACTTACAAAAGCCATAAAAGCCATTCTTCCTTGAGTTCCTGTGCTTGGGTCGGCAGCAGAACTTGCTTTACAATAAACTATTGAATTATTATTATATGCTGTTATAAAATCATTCCAAGTTGAATGACCATAAGATAAAACTGTTAATCCTTGAGAACTTCCACCTTGTTGAACATTTATATTTTCCCAACTATATGTAGGGGTTTCTTCTTCATCACTTGTTCCTATATAAAAATAGCCATTTGTATAGTCATTAGTTGTAGTCCCTGTATATTGAATTATTTTTCCAACTGTTTCTGCACTTGCTGTTGGCATTGTGCTATATTGTATTATATCTTGTTTTCCACTAATATCTTGGTGTTGTGTTATTACTGTTCCTAAATCTGCTTCGCCACTAGTTGATACTGTTGAGCCATTCATTTTAACACTTGTTATAGTCCCTGTGTTTGTTGTATAACCTGCGTCATTTGTAAATGCACTTACATTTGTTGGAACTGTAGGTATAGTAGGTTTATTAGACAAATCATTATAAGAACCACTTGTTGCTACCGAACTTAAATTGCTAGACAAAGTGTAATTTGCCAAATTATTTACAGTATTATCAATATACCCACTATCATTTGTTAAATCACTAGTTTTACTAGGTATAGTTGGTTTATTTGTTAAATCGTCATAAGAACCACTAAAGTCACTTTTATTATTCCAATTAGAAATGTCTTGATTAGTTATATTAGCACTTGGGCTAGAACTAAATATAGGGTCTGTTTCCTCGGTTAAATATTCTCCAGCAGGTTGTATTCCTAAATCACTTAATGATTTATTTCCTACTAGTTCTACATTATTAATACTAGGTTTATTTTCCAATATTTCATAATTAGTATTAACAACAACTTCTATTTCTTCACTATTGACTTCTATGTTTTGTTCTTCAGGTTCTTCAACTATTTCAGTTTCTTGTTCTATTGGTTCTACTATTATTTCTGTGTTTTCCATACTACACCTCATTTTCTTTAAAAGTTACTTCTTTAGCAATTATAAAAGCACCTTGTATTATTGTTTGTGTATAATTTAATTCTTTTACTTCTATATCAAATACATAGTTTCCATAAGATATTTCGCTCGTATCATCACTTTCTATCGTGAAATGATATACGCCTTCTTCATCAAATTCCATATCATCTATGGTCTTTTGAAAAAGAGGTTCTTTAGCATAATTTGTTTTTTTAACAGTAAAATATATTTTACTCGCTTTCTCTAAAATAGGATTGCCTTCAGCGTCTTTTCTTTGAAAGCAAAGCCTTTTTGTATCTCCTCTTATTATTTCTATCATATTTTATTTCTCCTTTTATTATATCTTAACATAATTTTTTATTTAATCAAAATTATTTATACCCTATTACTCTTGTTATATATATATAATTTCCTGAATTATTTGTTCCAAAGTTTACAAACTCTTTATTGCTTAAAAATGTTATATTTGTTCCATTTGCTTGTACATTTGCTGTTTTATGATATACTGTTCCTGAATAATCATACGAAAAATCTAAACATACTATATTAGAAGTACTTATTGGGTATATTTTTTTTGATGAAATTGTATTATTATCATTAGTTTTATAATATATTTCTATATAATCATAATTTGCAATACTATCACTCAATGGAACTGTTGAAGTTGTACCTGATGAGTTATCATATAAAATAATTCCATCAGTTTTCCCATTTACATAATTGCAACTATAAGTATCTGTTTGGCTTGTTGAATAAACATTTAAAGTTTTTGATATTTTTTCTCCACCAACTTGTAATAAACCACCTAATGTTTCATCATAATCGCACATTATTCCTACACCATTTCTACTCAATGATATGTTTGGTGTAGCACTCGCTAATGTAATTATAAACTCTAAACTTGATAACTCATCTTCTAATATTATTTTTATATCATAAGAACTTTCTAAATCCCAAGTTGTATCTGAATTATCACTTCTTATTAAGCCCGTAAAACTATATGTATTATTTGTTATTGTTGGTGTTATGTCAGTAGGTGTTATTCCTATATCTTCCCAATCTACCCAATTTTGACTATCAGTTTTCTTTAATGTATAAAATGCTTTAGTAAATCCATTATTTACATCTCCAAAATCTCCATTCCATATATTACCACTAAATGATATTGTAACATTTCCACCAATTCCACCATTATCTCTTGTTGCTGTATAATTAGTATCTCTTGTTATAGCAGTATATTCTATTTGGTTTGTTGCAAACTTACTTACTAATGTTGAGTTACTTCTACTGTCTATTGCATATACTTGGTATGTTCCTAATGGCGAATTATTAATTACCCCATTTACACTTGCACTTGAACTATATGGTATATCAATTGTTTTATCTCCTATTACAACTTTATACTTAACAATAGTTGCACCCTTTTGTCCTATTGCTTTATCTTGATTAGATATAGTTATTTGTATATTTGAATAATTATTAACATTTATAGAACTATCTCCTGTTAATGCTAATGTAGTTGCATTTATATCTGCAAATGCAAAATTAGTAAATATAGGTAGGTTATCATATATTTTATATGTATATACTTGCTCATTACCGTCACCTATAAGTGTTTGCCCTGAATATGTTTTTAAATAGAATTTTAAGTTAATCATTGTTTGTGTTGTATCATAACTAAACAATGTATTTAATTCTTGCTGTGTAAATGTAAAATCAGTTCCACTTGTATAATTATTTATAGTCTTTATTGTATTCCAAGAATTGTCACTTCTATCTAAATATTGAATTACTAGATTATCAGTAAAGTCATTACTATATCTTGTATATGTAACATTATAAGTTCCTTCAATATTATCTGTTCTTTGTTGATTATCTATACAAGTTATATCAGTTATTTTACTTGCTCTAGGAATTGTTGCTGGTGTTATGCTTGTTGATGAATAACCGTTAGTTGCGTTTGTTATATAGTGATAACAATTAAAATTTATTGTTCCACAAGTTCCGTCTGCCCTATGTGAAACTGTTATAGTCCAAGTTACAGATTTAGTGTCCCAATAATTCAAATAAATATATTGGGCATTTAAACTCCCATTTGCACCACCATTATAAGAACCATTTATGAAAGCGTCACCAACCATATTATAAGTATCATAAGTTGTTGATGAAGACGCTGTTATTCTTATTGTAGAAGTATTATTAATTATATCTTGTGATATTACTTGTGCACTTACACTATAAACACCACCAAATTTTTGAATATCTAATTTTAATCTCTTCATAATGCCTCCTATAACCTAGTAATCCAAGTATGGTTATTAACGTCTTGCCATAATGTCTTTACTATTTCTGCTTTTGTATCTATTAATGCTTGGTCTGTTTCCATACCTCTATCAGTAAACTTTGTTACTGGGTCTGATGAATAACTATTTGTGTCATATATTCTTACACCGTCACTATCGGCTCTAAATTTTGTGTTTGTTTCACTTGAAGTTATTTCTATACCTTTACTTATATTAACTGTATCAGTAGTTGTTTCATTTTGATTTTGTGAATATGCTAATGCTACCTCTCCAGCATTTACCATTAAATCATATATTTCACAAGCGTTATCTATATCGCTTATAAACTTTATATTAATATGTCTTGAATTTACGTCTATTGTTTGAACAAATGTTGTATCTGTCGTTCCTGTTAAAGCATACTCAATATCATTTATAACAACTTTAATTGTTGATAAGGCTATTAGTTTCTTATATTTAAAACTAACAGTATATGTTCCGTTTGGAACTACTTGTTCTTGATATAATGTATCGTTTTGCAATATCAAACAATTTTGATTTGCTGCTTTATCTTCGCTTCCTCTTACTACTGTTCCATTCCAAAACTCGTAAGGATTTGCTGAACTTGTATTACTATCATTGTTTTCAAAGAACAATCCTGTATTTCTAAATATGTTATTACCACCTGCTTTACTAAAGGTATTTGTTATACCTGTTTGAGCATTAGCAATAGCAGTATTTGTTTGTTCTATTGTATAGTAATCACCAAATTCGTTTTCAACTTCATTAACCCTTTGATTGATTGCTGTTATATCGCCTTCTGCTTTGTTTACTATAACTTCTGTTCTAACTAATCTTTCTTTGATAGAGTTTCCACTCATTACATTTTTAATCTTTTGCTCTTCACTTGTTAAAGCAGGGCTTTCAATTACACTTTGAAACGTTCCGTCATAAGTAAATGTATGTGTTAATACATAAGTATCATATACTTGACTTTCATTAGTATTAATTCTTATTTTATCACCAATCTTTAAGAATGGTTTACCATAAGGTGTTGTTAGTTTTAAATCATAATAAGTTAATCCGTCTAATTTATTATAAATCGCTTGTATTGCTTGAACTCTTAATGTTTCATTATATAAGAAATATGGGGCGTCTATCATTATTGAATGTTCACCATTTAATACAACACTTTCATTATCAACCATTGTTACATTTTCACCGTCTAGTTGTGAATTACCTATTATAATCGTATTTAATGGTCCGTATTTAGTTAAACTACCTTCAAGAGTAGAATAATCACTTGTATTAAAAGTATAGTCTAATTGATTACTTAGCCACCCTAAAGTGATAGTTGCATTATGCCAATCTATATTTGCTATAGAACAAGATACTTTTTCAATTTCACCTAAAACTACTCTACAAGTTTCGTGGTTTTGAAATGGATTTCCTGTCATTACTATAGTTCCATTGTCAATAGTTAAATCTGTTGGTGTTAATCCTAGTTGATTACACAAATCTTGATAAAACTCGTATATAGTGTGTGTTGTTCCGTTATCAAATGACAAATTACAATTATATTCTCTATCTAATAAAACACCACCATTCATAGCAGTAAAACCTGTTGAACTTGTTGTTTGCTCATCATTTATGCTTTCAATAGTATAATTATCAAATTCTACATATTCTTCTGAATTATCGCTATATCTTACACCTATTTGAGGTGATATTGTTTTGCCAACCAATTCAGTATTAAGAGGCAAATTTAACACATTTACATCTGCACTTTTAGTATATACTGCACCTATTATAGTGTTATTAACATAACAACTGTCTTTTAATTCAATTTTAGAAATATAATTGCTTTGGTTTAATAGTAAATTATCTATATTAAATCTTGCTAATCTATTAGCATTTGCTCTGTTTTTACATTCATTTATAAAATTTTGTGTTGCCATAGATTACCTCCTATAATTGAATTAATGCTATAGATACAGGTTCAAACATAGAATTATCATCTGTTGTATATCTTAGTTTTGTTACTCTATCTCCTCTATACATATTCTTTGTTACTCTGCTTGCAGTATATGGGTCATAAAACGATACTGTCATTGTTGGAGCATTTTTAATTTGAGTAAAGAACTCGTTTAATTCTGTACCTGTTAGATATTTTGTAGTTATATCTAATCTATATTTTTGACTAATTACATTTAATATCATTGTTCCGTCTGCTGTAGTAGTATCTCTACCACTATCTCTTGATACGTCATACCAACCTACTTGCCAAGTTGCTACATATTTTAATTTTACATTATTAACATAAATATCAAAATCTATACTTGCCATATTAATCTTTCCTTTCTTAGTTCCCTTTTTCTAAGGTGCTACACTAGTTTGTTATATTTCTATAGGGCAGTTCCCTGTTTGTCTTGTTATTCTGTTAATTCTATCTACTACTACTCCTTCGTCAGTATGTAAGTCTATTTGAACACTTCCCATACCACCTTCACTCATAGCAGCACTAACTGCCTCATAAACACCTGCTTTAACACTGTCAACAATTTGGTTATTGTTCATAACTGCAGTATGTTTTCCTATTCTACCAACTAACTCTGGTCCTGCTTCTCTTGCAATAAACATTTGACCTCCAGACGGAACACCACCGTTTGCGTATGCTTGAATAGGTTGCCAATTTCCATTAGCAAATACTCCACCATTTGCTCTAAAACCACCACCGTTACCATAACCAAATGAAATATTTAATAATCCAGAAACACCACTCATTAAATTGTTTACTGCATTAGCAACAGACCATTGAGAAGGTAAATTAAATGCAATTTGTGCCCAGCCTAAAACTCCTACTAATGAATTATTAACTTTTGCTTGGTTTTCTTCTTTTGTTGGAGTATCTAAATCAATTTTAGGATTTGGTTTGCTATCAATACCTTCTTGTAATTCTGGTGGTATTTTTCCACCTTTTTCTAATATCATTGGTAATAGTTCGTTTTGTATATCTTCAGGTAATTTTTTGAACTTTTCCATAAACTCTTGTTCACTAGTATTAGATAAATTAGCAAATTCTTCAGCCATTTGTGGAGTTGCTATTACTACTACTCCTGTTGCTGCTTGAATTTGGTCTTTTACGTCATCAGGCAAATCTTTTATACCGTCTTTATATTTTTCTCTATTGCTATATGCCAAAATCCCCCATTGATTTATTAACTCTTCACCTAAACTACCTTCAACTGCTTTTGTTTGTTCAACTAATGAATTTTTAATGTGTTCTGCACTCTCATCTGTTGTTTCTTTTACTATTTTTTCCATTTCTTCATAGTTTTTCTCAGTTGAGGCTTTTAATAATCTTTGCTGTTTATCTGCTTCAATCATTGTATCAAAGTATTTTTGAGCATTTTGTTTAACATCTTCAGAAACTCCGTTAGTCATCATTCCAAAGCCATATAACGCATTATTTGCTCCGTCTATAAAACCTGTAAGTTCAAAGAACCAATTAGGCAATTTTCCAAATAATGAGTTTTGACTTAACCCAAAGAGTTTTTCAATAGAATTAATAATATTTTTAACTGTTCCTGCAATACCGTTTTTCATAACACTTGATATTGTTTCAACTATTGCAAGTATTCCTGCAAAATATTTTACTGGAGTAATAGCAATTGATACTGCCCCTAAAGCAGTTATTATTGCTTCTACAAAACCTGATAAATCAGGTGTAAATTCTAATACTGCAGGTTCACCATTCAATACTTTTTGTAGTAGTTTATGTTCTGTTGTAAACCCTTTTATTTGAAAAATTGCTCCAATCACTACAGCAGCACCCATACCTAAACCACCTAAAGCAGAACCACTTGCTCCTGCTCCAGCAGCAGTTGCACCAGCACCTGCAGTGCCTGCTCCAGTTGCACCACTAGCGATTGCTTCTGATATGCTTTTTATTATTGCTCCTTGAACCAACGAACTTCCAAATAACGAACTCATAGCACTTGCAATAATTGGTGCCAATACCAATAATTTAGTGTCCCAATCTAAACCTTCTACTACTGATATAATGTCATCTACTAATTCCCCCCAATTAACCTTTATAAATAGTTCTTTTAAAGTTGCCCAAATACCGTCTGCTAAAGCATTTAAACCGTTTACTAAACTACTAATTGGTATATTTTCAATTGCACTATTTATTAAATTTGCTAAATTATCAGCAAACTCTACGAAGTTAAATTCTTCTATTAAGCCTGATAATGTTTCTATTGCTATTTTTAATTTATCTGTTAATACTCTACCTATTGTAGAAAAATCTGTATCTTTTATTGCTTTGTTTAAAAATTCACCTATTTTTTTGCCTAAATTATTCCAATTATAATTTTGCACAAATGTATCTATAAAGCCAAATGCTGTATTTAACCCTATTGCTAGATATTCTCCTAATTGTGCCCAATCTATTTGGTTAGTATAATAATTAAGCATATTTGCTAAGTTGTGTGCGACTTCTTTTGCCACTTGAACGATAGTTTTGCCAGTAGTGTCATAAGTAAAATTAAGTTCGTGAGTTTCTTCATCAATTTCTTTAGTAAAACCTAGCCATTCCATAATAGTATCTCTTATTTCAACGGCTTTCATTCTTACTTTTTCCATACCGTTTTCATAACCCTCTAACGCTGCTAATAATTTATCATCAATAGCACCTAGAAGACCACCACCACTACTTCCACCACTGCTAGAAGTTGGTTTTGGTGTTGTTAAATTATTAATTTGGTCAAATTTTAAAACTTGTCTATTTAACTCTTTAATTTTGCTACTAGCACTGCCTGCACTACTTCCAATATCGTCAAGACCGTCAGCATAATCTCCTAAATCATCTTCATAAGTTGCTATTCCTGTGTTAAAGTCTTGCATTTCTATTCCAAAGAACGCTGCAATTGTTCGTGCTAATTCTTTAATAACCATTATAATACCATTGACGAATGGTAATAATCTTGCAAATGCACCAACAAATAGATTTCCTATTGCTGCTTGCATTTCATAGAATTGTTGATTTAATACTTTTAATTGGTTCGCTGGACTTTCTCAATATGTTATCTATATGTCGCCATATAGTTCAGACTATCTCTTAACCCACCGTTTTTGGTTTGGGTTCTTTGCACTTCGGGTGGTGCTAATCTCCACCCTACACTACTCGGTTCATTACCCTTTCGCTAGTCGTTACACCTTCCTATTTCTAGGCTTGGCACGATATTATCTTTATATGTTTTGACTTTATACCAATAAAACCCATTATACATTTTATTAGTATCTAAATATCTTAAAATTATTTTATATGAGTTATGTTTAAAATTGTTTTTTCTTTCTGCTTCTTTTGAGTTTAAATACATTTCTAAAATTTTTTTGTTTTCGTCACATTTATATATATTAATTCTTGATATAATTTTTGGATTAATACTTATATCTATGTGGTTTGTTTTAGCCCAAATATAATTGTTCGCTGTTTTGTAATTGCCTTTTATACAATTACTAATAGAAGTTCTACTTGTTTGTGTTTGTTTACTTGCCTCTTCTAATGAATTAAATACTTTTATAAAGTTTCCTTCTAAATCATACTGATACACTTTTGTTCTATGGTTTGATAATGGTTTGATATATTTTTGTGGTTTCTCATCATTTATATATCTAAATTGCCTATTTTTATATTTTGTTTTTTTAATACAACTATTATTAATCCCTTTTCTTTTATAATCACTATTTATAAAAATTTCGTAATAACTAGCACTTTCATAGCAATTTATAAAATTACCGTCTAAATCATATTCATTTATAGGTTTTGAGTTCCAAGAACCTGTTTGCTCTCTCCCACCTTTTAAAACATTATACCCGTTTGGTTTTAAAGTGTTATATTTTTTAATATAATATTTTTCTAAATTATCAATATTTTCTTGTGTAAATGCACTATCTATTATTTTATATTCAAAATTTTCTAATCCGTATTTTTTTAATGTCCTATCAAAAAAAGTATTTGTTTTATTTTTTCTCCCGTATAAATGTTCTTTTAATCTTTTCTCTGGGCGTGTTGTTTGCCCTATATAACTCATATTATTTAATTTGTTTGTAAAAATGTAAATATAATATTTTTTCATATTTTCCCTCTTCAAATATTATGTTAGCATTTTTAATTGTTCTTGTCAAATCACATAAAGGGCTTTATCGTTAGCAAATATATTAATAAATATATTTACACCCTTTTTGCATAGGTTCACAAAGTTTTCTTTTATGTTTTTCAACATAAAGCCACAATTTATGGTATTAGCGAAATCTCCCATAGCGTTTTTCGCTTGCCTTAAAGTTGAAATATATCTTAATATTTCTTTTTCGGCTTGCGTAAGTTCACTGACAGATTTTTCTAGTCCTAATTCTTCCATTAAAGGTTTATACGAAGTTTGAGTAACGTCTATACCATAGTTTCTCAAAGGCTTCGTTTGTCCGGCATATACCCCTGCTCTTAAACTCTCTGCTGCTCTAGTTTCTGTTGTATTATATAAAGAAGCAAGGTCGTATGCCAATTTAGTCATATTTTCACTCATTAATGCTGCAACAGTATCGTCTAAACCTGCACTTTCGCCCATAGCCTGAAACAAACCTTGATAACGCATTGTTTCTTTTTTGTTTGTCCCGAATGCTTCATTTAAGTCGTTTTGAAATCTAATTGCTTGTTTACCTAATTCACTAAAAGTCTTTTTACCATTTTTTTCAATATTGTTAAATACAACATTAAATAAGTTTAATTCCTCTGAAGTATCTATTGCTTTAGTTAAAAAGTTTTTATATAATGAATTGCCTAATCCTGTTAATTGTTTGGAAATGCTACTTAAATTCCACGAATTAAATGCTTTCCCTAAATTATACACATTAGAAGTAAATTTACTCAAACTTGACCCTGTGGCATTAATGCTTGATTTTAAAAGGTCTAATTCTTTTCTTGCTTGCTTTGTAGCAGCAGCAAACTCAACTTCAACTTTATTCTCGGCGAATTTTTGTATATTTAATTTAATCCTTTCCATTTGTTTTCACCACCTTGTTTTCCCTCTTTTCTGTGGTGCTACTCTTTTCTTTGCCCTTTTCCTTGTTTTTCCATAATGCTTGAACTTGTGCTACTCTTCCTTTTAATTCTATCAAAGTTTGTTCTTGTTGTGTCATTTTGCGAGCACCTTTTTTCTTTTTATCTAATCCATAAGGCATTTCAGGGTATTTCAATGTTGTTTTTCCAAAACTATTAGAAATGGCTATTGTTACACCCTCATAAAAGTATGCCCCTTGCAACCAAGCATTATAACTTTCAATTTCACTATTTCTTTTGATTTTATTTACATAAGAAAAACGGTATGCCCAAAATAATTCTGGGTCACCTTCCCAAAAATCTTTGATAGACATACCGTATTCTATTGCTAATGGAAGTAAGTCTTTAAACCAATCTGTAAGATTTTTATATTCCTTTTCTTCCTCTTCTTCTAATTCTCTGTTATTGTTGCTTTCTTCTTTGATTTGGTATCGGAAAGGGCAGATATAAAAGATTGGTATTCTTCTAATATAAAGTTTACTACTTCCATTATATCTCCACCTTCCTCTTTATATGTTTCCATAAGTTTCAAAGCAAGACTTTGATTTACTGTAGAATGGTTCATTAAAAATCCTGAAGTCCATATCATATCTATATATGTTATAGGTTTTCTAGTAAATTCTTCTATACTAAATCCTCTTGCTTCTAACCAAACAATACTATCTCTGTTAATTTGTATAGTATAGTCTTTATCATTAATATTTATTGAGCATTTTCTCATATTTTCCCTCCTTAATTATTATTCGGTATTATAAACTTGTAGCAATCTTAGCAGTTACTTCTGCTGCAGTTAAATCTGCTGGTGAAGTTGCTGGAACAGTATGTAATGTACATTCTAGTACAGCACCTACAGAAGTTTCATTATGCCAAGTTTGACAAATTCCCGAATATTCTACACCAGTTCCGTCTGGGTATTTAATTAATAAATCTTTTTCAGTATTATCGCATACAGCCTTAACAGCAGTATAGTTAGCGTCTGTATAGTTGTAAACGTAATCCATATCTCCAGTATCTGGTCTATCTGGAATATATACTTTAGTTGGGTCACTGTGAGTAGTAACTTCTAATGTTCCTCCTGCTTGACCTGTAGCAGGTGTAGATTTAATTTCTACTAATATAGCACTTGAATAAGTAGCGTCAGTTTTTTCTTTAACTCTTAACTCAATCCCTATATCATTATATGCTTTAGCCATAGTTTTATTCACTCCTTTATAACTATATTTTCCCTTAATAATTGCTCGCTGGGTAGATAGTTAATCCGTCTTCTCCCCATTTGGTATCTAATATTCCTTCAACTCTTACAAAATCTCTACGAATATTACCGTCTATATTTGCTAAATCAAGTTGTTCAGATATAGATATTTTATAATTATTATTGAAATAATCTTCAATTAATCCAACTATTTCATCATTGATTACTTTTCTTGATACTTTAGTGTTATTTATAGTTTTATCACTAGAATAAACATTAATATCTATTCTAAATGGATATGTTTGTTCACCCCAAGTCAAAGTATTAAATATTTGTCTTTCTCTTACTAATTGAACTGTTACTATAGGAAATATTTTGCTTTGTTCTGTATAAACTTTAGTAACTAGTGGAGAATAAATAGAATTTCCTTCTACATAACTTTTTAATTCTGGAAAGAACTTTTCATTATATAATTGTTTAACTCTCATAATTTACCTCCATATTTCTTTATAGTGTAGTCCACTTTAGTTTGATATTCTTTTGGTGCGTTTTTGCGCAACTCATCTACTAAACTAGCATACATATTTTTTCCTTTCATACCTTCAGTATGCCACCATTTACCATTTTTAAAATACCACCAAGTATCTGGTGTATTTACTGCTTCTAGGTATTGTTGGGTATAACTGTATTTTGCCATTTCAGGAATTACTCCTTTATGTGGGCTTGGAACATTATATTGATAACCATTTTCTCCTGCCAATTTACTTGGTGATTGAAAACCAACAATACCAGTTCCATATTCGTTATAAACTGCCACCTCATCTTCGCCAGAAGAAATTATAAATCCTTCTTCATAACTTTCACCATAAGGGTTTAGTTCAATATTGCTTATATGGTCACTCATATTGTTTTTTTGTTTTGAATATTGTTTTTTCATATATTCCAAACTTTTTTTGCCTAGTTCTTCAGTAGATTTTTTTGTTTGACTATCTAAATCCTTTAACAAATTTTCTATCTCTTTTGTTAGTTTCCTTAAACTCTCTTCGTTTAGGTTCACTGTATAAGTCGCTTTTGACAATTTCTTTTTCTTCCTTTACTTCAGGTTTTGGTTCTTTAACCAATATCATACCTGCTTTTATATATTTATTCTTTGTTTCTTCGTCATAAACAACCACACCATTTGTAAATCTATACATAAATAGCACCTACTTTCCTTTTATTTTTTGACAATATATTATAACTACTGCGTTTCCTTCTTTTGGTGGAAGTAATACATAATTTGCATTATCTCCATTATTTTGTTCACCTTCAGGGGTTGCTCCATTTAAGTATGCTAAGTCATACTCTTTAAATAAATCTTTATCTTTGATTGGTATAACCATTTTATACATTTCTGTTGTATCTTTACCAAATGTTTGTATATCTAAATAACTAGATACAGGTTGGTAATTCATTTCATAAGCAACAGGTTCATTATATGTTCTAATTTCATTAAGTTCGTCATCAGTAACAACCTCTTTGAGAGTAGCAATATATAATGGTTTTTTCCAAGTATTAGGATTTGGTTTAATTGGTATCACTTTCATCACTTCCTATAGGGCAACCTGCTTTAGGTGTTAATTCCATTAATAAACTTGTTGAAATAATATTAGCGAAATAACTAACATTAAGACCGTTTTCACTGTAAGATTGAACCCCACTTCTATCAGAGCTTTCATAAAGTTCTTTGGCACATCTTACTTGCCAGTTTCTTAATCTAAAGTTTTCTTCACTAACAGTAGCCTTATCATCATAAGGAAAAAGTGCATTTAATTGAATAGCACGAGCGTTCATAATTAATGCGTTTAGAAGTTCATCTTCTTCGTCATAACTACTATCTTTAAAGATTAATAATCTTAACAATTCTATTTGCTCTTGGTCTGTCACTTTAAATACACCTCTTTCTTTATTTCTATAATTTTAACTAATTTTTTTTGATATAATCTATCAAATGTGGCTCTATCAACCCATAAAGTTTGAGTTATTTCCCAAATTTTGCTAGGGTCTGGTTCTAAGCCTTGAAATGGTAGTATTACCTTTACTTTAATATTTTTTCCCATTCTTCAATCACTCCTTTTTGCTCATAACTTACGTTTTTTGGTATGTTATTAACAATTTTCATTACTTGTTGTTTGGTTAAATTCATATCAAAAGGTAAAACATAACCATTTACACCGTCTTTTATATCTTCAACAGCATTAGGAAACGGTGTCACTAATACTGGAGTATGTTGCATTAAACTCTCATACATTGTAATACACATACTTTCTGTATCTGAGAATTGAACAACATAATCATAATTACTCATTATTCTATTTGCGTGTTTTATAGGACTATGAAGAACCATATTGCCATAGGAAGGGTAATTTAATGGATTTGTCCCATAAACGTCCCATATATAAGAAATCCCATACTTTTTTAATAAATCACAAAGTTGGCACATTCGTTTATAACCCTTCTCCTCTGTTAGTCTTGTGCAAGATAATAGTCTTAAAGTATATTTATCAACAGATATTAGATTAGGTATAACCACACTATCTCTATTGTATTCTCTAATAAAAGATTGTCTTGCACATTCACTAACGGCTATATATTTAGTATTACTATCTTTTTCAACAAATTGCCAATTCCAGAATTTACGCATTTGTGTCCAATCACTATGTATCATTTGATAGATTTCTTTATATTTAATTAGATTAAACATAGGTTTATCTACTAATACGCTAGTAATTATACAAATGTCACATTCTATTGGTTCGTCTGTTTCAGAAACAATATTAACAAATTGTGATAACTCTAAGGCGTTTTCAACACTAATATCTCTACAAACTAATGTAATGTCATATTTGTCGCCAAATTGCTTACAGAAGTTATATAGAAACGTTTCAATGCCTCCAATTTCATTATAAAAATGTTGTAATAATACTATTTTCTTCATAAGTTCCCTTTCCTACGCATTTATACTATGCACTTGCAACAGTAACAACTTTTTGTCCAACTGGAGCAGTGAATGTAGTAGATAATCCTGTAATCTTAGCAGCATACCATTCTGGACCGTGGTCAAGACCGATTTGTCCGAAGATTTGATATTTAGCACCTGCACCTGTTTTAGCAAGTTCTTCTAAGAAGAAGTTACCTTTTGCTGGAACTGGTTGTTCAACTGGTCCTATATATTTAGGGTTAAATAAGATTGCAGTTCCTGATGGAATAAATGCACCTATAACTAATTTAATAGTAGCACCGATTGGTAAAATAACATCTCTAACTTGAACACCAAATTCAGTATCTTTAGCAATACCGATAGGCATACCCATTTCAATAGCAGAACCATTAACTTGCATTAAGTTAGTAGTATTAACGAATGCGTATAAGTTAGAAATATCTCCACCTGCATTTTTAATATCTGTAACTGCGTCATTTAATAACCATAAATCAAGTGCTTTACCACCTGCAGCAACAACGTTAGTAGTGATTGCTGCTACCATACCTCTTGTTTTATTGATTTCAGTATCAGCAGTAGCCTTATTATAAGTTCCTTGAATAAATGTTTTTTCAATACTTCTTTTAATTTTTTCCATTTTTCTAGCAACTTGGAAATCTAATTCATCTTGTGGATTAGCAGTTTGATTTGCTATATTAACACCACTTAAAGTTGCCATATTAGATTGTTTTGCATAAGAAATTGCAACACTTTCCATAAAAATTTGTGTAACGTTAGATAATTGACTTCTAGTTACGAATGTAGCGTCTGGAGCAGTTAATGAAGCAGTTTCTGAAATTGCTGGAATAACTCCTTCCTCACTAGTATAATATTGACCACAAACAAATTCTACTGAATTAGTGTATTTAACATTTCCACTAATTAAGTTTAAGAATGGAGTGCTTGTGTCAGCCTTATTGTATAATAACCCTGAATAATTTAGGGTATTAAATGATTGTACAGTTTCTGTACCTGTCATAATTAAAACACCTCTTTCTTTAATTTAAAATCTTCCCTTATCAATATAGTGCTTTGCTGTTCTATATATTGGATTGATTTTTGGCTTGTTCTTGCTGTATTTCTCTTAATAATTTTGCTTGAGCAAAAGTATCTTTGTTTGCCACAGCGTTGGAATAGGCTTTTGTTAATTCGTCTAAATTGCTAACAGATTGTCCTGCACCGTTTCCACCTACAGGTGTTGGAGTGCTTTTTAGAAGTTCCTCTTTTGTTCTTTGAGCAACCTTATCAGAATTTGCTTTTAAAATACTTACAAAAGCATTAGCACTAGCAATAGAAGTTTCTCTATCTTTACCAATAATATTGGCTTCAATATCTTTGTAATCTTCTTGTGTTAGACCATTACTTTCAAATATTTTTTCAACTTCTAATCTGTTTAAATCTAATTGATATTTTAAAAGTTGATTTTGCATATTTTCCTTTTCTGCATTTTTCTTTTCTTCATCTGTCATTTTAGACTTCTTAAACTCTTCAAATTCATTTGTCATTGAAGTAAGTTTTTCTTCAGCCTCTCTTAGTTTTGCACTTGTGTCGTTGTACTTATCTTTAGGAATAGTGCTTTCTGCTAATAATTTATTAATAGCATTAACCCTTTCTTCATCAGATTTTAGTTCCTCGTTTCCAAGTATTTTTACTAATTCTTCCTTATTCATAAATCTCTCCCTTCCACTCACATTTTTATAGTAGTCTGTTTCTACTTCTGAGTGCTATACCTTATACTCGGTATCAAAGTAAAATTAGTCGCCTTTATAGGAATTGCACCTACTTAAACTACTAAGGCGATATGGTTGCACAGGTGGGATTTGCACCCACGATTTCTTGGGTATGAGCCAAGCGACTTAACTACTGGTCCACTCTGCGAGAAAGGAGGCATATTCTATTGAAAATATACCTGTTTGTCTATAATCGTTTCTTCCATAGGTGAAATAGGAAGTTTATTCTCCTGTCAACGTTGGAGCCAAGCCACCTATAAGATTATTAGACATTGGAGCACTTAATAACTCCTTGAAATAGATATACTCATAGCATGTAAGGAGCCTAGGTTCCCAGTTATTCCCTCACTCGGGGAACTCCACGCTATACTTTATAATAGTATTTCGTTTTTTTAAAACTCATCAGGCGTGTTTTTTTTTACTTTAAATAAAGTGTGAGGCTAGATGTTCTCACTGTCAGCTCCTTTGGAGAACCCACGCTATCAATATATCTATTTCAAGCAACTATTAAGTTGCTTTCAGGAAATTACTTAAAGTAATCTCTGCTCAATGTTGTGCCTTTAATAGCACCTTAGAATAGATATAGTTAACTATGTGTCCGAAAACTACATACTGCTTTGCAATATATCTACTCTAAGCAACTATTAAAAGTTGCTATTTTTTTAATTCCCTTTCTATTTTTTCGTTTGCTTTATTTATTGACCATTCTTTACCTTTTATTTCGCTATCATTAGTTTCACTATCTTCAGTTCCCTCTTCTGGCTCGTCTGTTTGTTTAAATACAAAATATTTAATCCAGTTTTCAATTCCACCATAAAAGTCTAATGATTTTTGATATGCTTCGTTACTATCTGGGAATATTCCTGTTGAAGCATAAGCAACATCAGGTGATACACCAGAAGTAATTAAGTTCATTAATCCTTGCGCTCTTACTAAGAAGTTGTCATCTCTTCCTCTTGGTAATTTTTGGTCTATATCTTTTAACATTAATTTCTTTATGTCACTATCTTTTGTATCTCTACAAATTCTTAAAACTAATTTAATTTCATCTTTAGAACAGCGTTTAAATGCGTTTTCTTCTTGTTTTGCTCTTTGTTGAGCCATTGTCCAACCATCACTTAATTGCCTTGCTGCACCTGTATCTCCACCACTTGTTCTTGTTGTTTGTACTGGAATACCTAATATAGTAAATGCAGTATTAAGTAATCTCTTGTGTAATACTTCAGTGTTTTGATGTGATATTTCATTTTGAATTAGTTTAATATCAGCAGGTCTTGATGGGTCTGCAGTTGATATTTCAACAGCACCTAAATCCATAACATCTTTATATGTTTCTGGGTCTATCTCATTATTTACAAACACTAATAAACTTTGAATATATTGTTCTAAACCATCTAGGTCGCCACTATCTATTCTGTTTATTGCGTTAAATATACTCATTACTACTTCAATTATTCCCAATCTCCATTTATTAAAATGATACTCAAATATAGGAATAGTTCCTAAATAATGAGGTTCTTTAAATTTAACATTAAATTCGTTACCTGTACTAGGTCTTTCAAATGTATAGTAACCTGTATCAGTATATACACTACCTTCTATCAAATTGTTTCTTACACCCTTAGTAAAAGTTACACCCATTAACTTAGAATGTGCTGGGTCTTTACTAGAATATACTAAGAAAGTAGTTTTGCTGTCTAAGTTTGTTATATTAAATGGACTTTCATCACTGTCTTTTACAAAAGTCTTATCTGGCAATATTAATCTATGCCCAATTCCAGAAGTATAAACACTTTCAGCAAGTTCACTATCTTTATCATATTTATCTTCTGCTATAGCATAGCCATTTAATACTCCAACTTCAGGATTTGCAATATCTCCCCTTTGAATAAATTGTATTGGTTCACCAAATACATAACCCACTTTGAAATTAACTACAAAGTAAGCATTGTTTTCTAGGATTATATTATTAATAGTAGGTCTTATTTCTTTTCTTTTACCAAGTATTGGTTGGCTTCCTCTATAATATTTTTCTAAATAATCTATTTCGTTAGCGTTTTCTGTGTGTGTTGACCAAATATGATTAAGAATATCACCTATAATTTTTGCATTATTATCTGTGTCAGCACTATTTATGTCTTGAGGTAAATAATCATCATATAAAACTTTTCTTCCATAGAACTGAGCAACTGCTGGTCCTAACACTTTAACATAATCAGCAGCAGTTTTTGGTCTTTCTGCATTAGATTGTGTATTTGTGTTCTCGTTTGTGTTACTTGGTTCTACATTTGTGTTATTTTCTACATTATCGTCCATATATTCCCCTCCTATTAATTTTTGACTGGCTACCATTGAAGGTCACGAACCCTCATCTCTATTTTTAGTGTCCTTCCACTTGAACGAAATGGTAATATTTGGGAAGCATAAAGTTAATTATGTTCCCCTAGCGTAGCACCGAACAATCAGAAAGGGAAAATCTGATTGCTCACTATTGTTTATATCTAAAGATATAAAGATTTTCAAACAAGACAAGAAAAAACTGACACAAGTTTGTCAGTTAAAACCACCTTTTTACGGCTTTTATTTTTCCAAATTTATAATTTTGCATAATTACTTCACTTGCCACCATACATATACTATCTGGTGCGTCATCGTGAACGTTTGCATAGTCAAAACTGTATTTTGTTAAGTTTTCCATCAATCTTCCTACGTCCGTATTAGGTTTAAACACCATTTTGTCTGGAAATACCATTTGTTTTTGAACTACACCCCTATTATTCTTAATTCTTTCCTCTTTTTTTACAGTATTGAACTTTTCTCTAATTTCGCACAGGTTATAGCCTCTTTCACCTAGTTTTTTCTCTAATAATGGTCTTAAAGAGGTATCAATATTGTTTTCTATAACAAGTAAAGTCACATTATTATCAATTATCTTGTTAATTATCTTGTCATAAAGGAAATCCATAGCCTTTTGTTCAAATAATGCGTCAATTAAGTAATAATTTCCGTTATTATCGTTCTTTACGATAGGCATAGATACATTATCTTTACCTTTTCTCGCAGTATCTAATGTTGCAAAAGAGTTAGGAGTTAAGCCTTCTGGTAATTCTGTATAAGTTCTTATACATTCATAGGCAAATTCCCTTCCTGTCGGTGCTATAGGTGCTTGTTGGTAAACACAACTAAATAAGAATGGGTCAGTTGTATCTCTTATTTGCTCTGCTACTTCTTGTGGGTAAACCTCCTCACAAGTAGTTCTACCATTTTCGTCCAACATAGGCACTCTAATAACTGTTGTAGTAGAATTTTCCATTACATAAGGATTATCTGTTTTTTGTAACTCCTCAATGGCGTTTCTATCTACAATAATTCTATTTAATATATCTTCTGGCGACCATTGTGTTCCCAAAAAGATAAAATTACACCTTTGACCGTCACGTCTGTTCCACCATTCTGTAAGCCACTTATCATAGATTTGTCTATGCGTAGTTTCAGAGTTTGCTTCTTCTGCTCCTTTAGTCATATCGTCAAATATAATAGCAAATGTCGCTCTTTCACCAGTAGTTGAACCGTTACGAGTTCTTGCTATATGGCTTGATTTTGGGACATTAGCATTTTTTATCTTCCAATCGCTCTCTCTTTCAACTTCAAATGGCTTCCCATTAAATAATTTGAAGTTTGTAAAGACTTCAGCAAACTGTGGTGAAGATATATAGTTTTTAATGGTTCTTGAGAAA
>Ga0310786_10003499_pt1 | contig 22819 bp, 23 predicted proteins | sample AusTroGonzalo_MG_FD_203881 | JGI IMG/M metagenome (GOLD analysis project Ga0310786, IMG submission 203881) | Bovine rumen microbial communities from tropical cattle in Woodstock, Queensland, Australia - Gonzalo_03 (v2) (version 2) | ecosystem: Host-associated > Mammals > Digestive system >...
TCATTTTCTACATTTCTCATTTTCTCAATTTCAGAAATGCTTGTCGTCTCGCCGAAGCCGAGGAACTCGGGAGCCAGAGCACCAGAATACGTCAGATAAGCCTTGCCCACGCCAAGCGTCTTGCCTGTTGCCAGTCTGTAGAAGCCTACGCCCTGCGAGCCGTTGTTCAGCACGAAGGTTGTGCTTGGGTTAGCTGCTGTCAATCCTGCTGCATCCGATACGCCCAGCAGGCTGTTGCCGCTGAAGTCGTTGCTGCTGTCTGTCGATGTCAGCGTCATAACAATGGGGCTTGCTGTCGATTTCAGAATGACAGCATTATTCTTCGTCACAGTCTGGTCTGTAGTCAGTTCTGTCAGTGTGAGTTTGTCTTCAGTGAGCGCAGCCTTGAACACCTGCGTGTTCGCGTCAGCCTCGAAGTCGTAGTTCTGGTTGTAGAACGTCATCCAGTTGGCACCGCCTGCTGCGTTCGCCGTCAGGTTCATCGTCACTGCTGCACCATCAGCGATTCCGTTAAATGCATATGTACCAATAGTCGGATTGCTGTTAAGGGTGACCGTCGTCAGGTTGGAGCAATTAGCGAAGGCAGACGAACCAATGCTCGTCACGCCACTACCGAGGGTGACCGTCGTCAGACCGGTACAAGCTAGGAAGGCATTCTGGCCAATGGTCTCCACGCTGTTGGGGATGTCGACCGTCGTGAAGCTTGCGTTATTGCAACTACTGAAAGCAGCGTTGCCGATGCTCGTCACGCTGTTGCCGATGGTAACAGATGTCAGACCGGGGCAGTTCATGAAGGCCTGCTGGCCGATGCTCTCCACATTCTCAGGGATGGTTATCGACGTCAAAGCTTCGTTAGTGCAACCATTGAAGGCACTATTGCCGATGGAGGTCAAGGACGTCGGAAGCGAAATCGACGTTGCGTTACTGCACCCCCTAAAAGCACTGTTGCCGATGTGAGTCACGCCTTCCCCAACCACGATGCTCGTAATGCTGGAACGGCTGCCTTTCCAGGGTTGTGCACTCGCGCTTGCATAATCCGCCATGGCACCCGTACCGCTGATGGTCAGCGTGCCATCGTCGGTCAGTGACCATGTGACTTCCGATTCATGACCGGTTGTGCCGCAGTCGCCGCTGGCAACAACAGCGGGAGCCGGAGCGGGCAGGTCGCCTACGAAGGTTACATTGACGCCTGTAAAATCCGATTGATAAGCCGACAATTGGCCTGCATATACATGGCACACGGTTGCCTTGCTTGCCTTAAAGTCATCGCAACCATCCTCATCCCATGTCAGGTCTGCCGCATTCGGATAACAATACACATCGGTAATATTTGTGCAACCATAGAATATATTAAATATTGATATTCAGTCACTTACGCATTAAACGGTAGAAAAGTGGATTAGGAATATTAGAATGCGTAAAATAAGAGGGCTGATTTAACGTATTTAACCTTCAATAACTATTCGTTAATACGTTTCTTCCCTTTTTAACGATAACATTTCAGAGCTTTTGCATCCAACTCAGACAGACGGTCGAGAGCAGCGAGAAGGGTCTCGTCACGCTTGGCGAAATGGAAACGGATCAGGTGATTCACATCCTCTCGGAAGAAGCAACTGCCAGGCACTGCCCCTACTCCGACATGCTCGGCCAGCCACCCACAGAAGTGCAGGTCATCCTTCACGCCGTACTTCGATACGTCGAGCAACACGTAATAGGCTCCTTGCGGGTCGGTGAATGAGAGACCGAACTGGCGCAGACCGTCACAGAAGAACTGCTTCATGTGGGTGTAATGCGCCTGAAGCTCGTCGTAATAGCTGTCGGGGAAGCACAGTCCGACAGTTGCAGCCTCCATCAAAGGAGCCGCAGCGCCAACGGTCAGGAAGTCATGCACCTTCTTCACACGGTCGATGATGCGCTCCGGGGCGATGACATAGCCCAGGCGCCAGCCCGTGATGCTATAGGTCTTCGAGAGCGAACTGCAAGATATGGTTCGCTCCCACATACCGGGCAGCGTGGAGATATAGACATGCTGGTGAGGGGCATAGACGATGTGCTCATACACTTCATCCGTTATCACATAGCCGTCGTAACGGATAACGATATCAGCTATCTGCTGCAACTCCTCGCGGGTAAACACCTTGCCGCAGGGGTTCGACGGGTTGCATAGCACCAGAGCCTTGGCTCCCTGCCTGAAAGCATCCTCTATTAGATTTGCATCGAATGTAAAAGTAGGAGGAACAAGCGGGATATAGACAGGTTCTGCTCCAGTTAGAATCGTATCAGCAGTATAATTCTCATAAAACGGGGAGAAGATGGCGACCTTGTCTCCAGGATTAACCACAGTCATCATCGCTGCCATCATGGCCTCAGTCGAGCCACAAGTCACGACAATGTTCTTATCTGCATCTATCGGCAGTCCCGTCCAGCGGCTCTGCTTCCTGGCCAGTGCCTCGCGGAAGTTCTGCGCTCCCCAGGTGATTGCATACTGATGAGGGCCAAAAGATGCAATCTCTGCCAGCCTATCGGTAATTTCCCGTGGTGGGTCGAAGTCTGGGAAGCCCTGAGAGAGGTTGATAGCCCCGTAGCGGTTGCTAATGCGAGTCATCCGCCGGATAATAGAGTCCGTGAAGCCCGCCGTTCGTGTGGAGAGCGGTCTCATACTCCTGCAACCACTTCAATCTCTACCAATGCGCCTTTCGGCAAAGACTTAACAGCAACAGCGGAGCGAGCGGGGTATGGTTCTGAGAAGAACTCGGCATAGACAGCGTTCATATCGGCAAAGTCATTCATGTCTGCCATGAAAACCGTTGTCTTTACCACATTAGCCATTTTAAAACCGGCTTCTTCCAGAATAGCCTTCACGTTAGTCAACGACTGGCGGGTCTGCTCCTTAATGCCTCCTTCAACGAAGTTTCCTGTAGCTGGGTCGATGGGAATCTGACCAGAGGTATATACAAGATTCCCTACTTTGATGGCCTGACTATATGGGCCGATGGCAGCGGGCGCTGCCTTTGTACTGATGACTTCTTTCATGTCTATCATGTCTATAGTTGTTTTATCTATTTTTTCCAAGCATTTACCACCTCGCCGATATACATGGAGTGGATGCCAGCAGGGAAGTTGGCATACATCTTCTCGGGTGCATCGCTTTTGAAATACTGAGGGTCGAAAGGTGCAGCATACATAATCTTGCACTCAATCACCATTGCTGCCTCCGTATAGTAAGGCGTTCCGTTGGCTGTATAGGCTGTATGAAGCCCAAGAGCCTGAGCCTTGTCACCGTCGCGACCGCTCTTGGTGCCCATGTAGTTCAGGACCTTGCTCTGTTCAACATCGAAGGCCATCACGGTAAAATATTCAGCCTTGTCCATGAACTCCTTGGTGTAGCGTTTCTCGGCGACATAGACCGTCAGAGCTGTACGTCCCCAGAGTGTTCCGATGCCACCCCAGCCGATGGTCATGGCATTACTTTTCTCCTTGTCGCCAGCAGCCAGCAGCTCAGCGTCGTGGAACCATTGGAAACCGTTCTCCGTGAAGTCCTCCCTCACGTTGAACTTCTTGAATCCATTCTCTTCCTGAGCAAACGCAGGAGTGACAGCCATCGCGAAAATGGCTGTCATCGCTATAGCAAACGTCTTAATCCTCATTTCAATACGGCCTTTACGTTTGTTACCATATTCTTGTGCTGCTCATCCTCCTTGGTGAGCGTCGAAGTAAGCTTGATGTCACCTTCCTTGTCCTTGGTGGAGAAGGTGCCAGAGTAGATAATGTCACTGTCGAAGAACAATGTGGCTTCAACTACGACCTTATAGTTTCCCTGCGGAACAGTCTTGCCTTGCTCGTCAGTGAAGTCCCAAGTGAAAGTCTGTGTACCTCCAGTCTGTGGTGTGGCTCCCGTGACGGCATCCAACTGCTGATCGGTCTTTTCGTCGGCCTTTACGGTCTTTACCCAAGTCGGCACACAGGCAGGACGCACAATGTAGCCACGTTTGGGCTGCTCACCACCACGGGCGCGGCCTTTCGTGGTGTATGATGTAACAAAGAGTGTCTTCACTACATCACCCTTCTCGTTCTCAATCCAGACGGCGTACTGGTTGGAACCGGGGCCAGCCTGACGCTGATAGTCGAACGATACTTCAAGGGTCTGAGCCTTCTTTGCAGCTTCACCCTTCTTACTCTGCACCATTGCCGGAATCGCAAGCAGCAGAGCGGCGAGAGCGGCGATAATCATCTTCTTCTGTCTCATAATCTTAGTCTTTTGTTGGGGTTTGATTATAAACTATCCTAAATATCGCCACAAATTTAGCAATAATTCCGCAATAATTCGTAATTTTGGCCTCTGATTTAAGTGATTTTAGGTGTTATGTTGAAGTATATAGCCTTTATATTTGTATTTTTAGTCTTGTTTTTATGCTCTTGCCGTAATAACAAGGCTGATGTGGCACAGTCCTCTGATGCCCAGATGGAAGATACGCTAAGAACCATTACGGCAGATATGGCATACGAGGGGGTGAACAACTATTGCCACAGTGCATATGCCTGGAGTGTAGCAAAGGATAATCCAGATATCATGTATCTGACGATGGGTGAAGAGACGGACTCTACATATCAGGTGGTATTCCGCAGCTACACTGGTGCGTACGTTCATTTCTATGTCAACAAGACAAGTGGCACCACAAAAATGGTGGAGAAAGTCCCGTCCCTCAATGTCGAGGAGGAATCAGGAACCATTGAACTGTTTGATTACTTAGAGAAACAAAACTAAACAGAAGAGATGGATGTAACGGAGCTGCACGACGAAGAGAACCTGCTGGTACAGATGCAGGACAGATGGGAGAATTACGGCAGTCTTGACGGGATTGTCGATACACACGACCCGTTTACTCTTGAAGGTGCGCCGAGGTTTGAACTGTCAGAGAAGATCGACGCTCTACTGAGTCATGCACTCACTGAAGATGAGAACCTGCTGCTACGCCAGACATTAGGCATGGGATGCAAGCAACGGTCTATAAAGGATCTCGCCCAGCAGATGGGAACTTCCCAGAAAACCGTCCAAAAGCAATTGGTAGATATCGTCGAGAAACTGCGACATCATGACGATTCCATCCAACTCTGGAAATATCTGAACCGATAAAAGCAACACAATTAAAAACTTGACATATTGAGTATTTAACTAAATAAGATTAAAATGAAAAAGGGATTATTAGCTTTTGCTGCACTTATAATCATGGCAGCATGTGGTAACAAACAAGCAGCCGCTCCTGAAACAGAGAGCAGCGAGGTAGCGAACGAAGTAGTAACTAACGACACAATCAGTAAAGAAATGAAAGAAACAAACATGCAAGAAGTACAGGCATATTTGAAGGAGTGCGGTGCATTCTTTATTGCCACAGCCGACGGTGATCAGCCCCATGTTCGTCCCTTCGGCGTATCAGAGATTATCGATGGCCGTCTATATATCATGACGGGCAAGGTGAAGGATGTTTTCAAGCAGATGGCTGTGAACGGCAAGTTCGAGATCTGTGCCTTGAAGAAATCAGGCAGCGAGTGGATGCGCCTAAGCGGAACCCTGGTCAACGATGAGACACTGGCCGTCAAGGAGGAATTCCTAAACCGCAACGAGAGCTTGAAGTCGATGTATAAGGCTGACGATGACAACATGGCCGTGCTCTACATCACCAATGCAACAGCACGTTTCTGCTCGTTTTCGGCACCTGAGAGAAAGGTAAGTTTCTAACAACATAAAACCAACACAATTATGGATTTCTTAGAATTAGCAAGAAGCAGGTACTCCTGCAAGAAGTTTGACTCGCGTCAGATCAGTAAGGAACAACTTGACAGCATTCTGGAGGCAGGACGCTTGGCTCCGACAGCCAAGAACCTGCAGGAACAGCATGTTTACGTGGTACAGTCGGCAGAAGGACTGTCCAAGGTTGATACGCTCACACCTTGTCGATACGGTGCGCCGACCATGCTCATCGTGGCCTTCGACAAGAACAACGTGTTTACCTATCCCGGCCAGAAATACGACTCAGGCATTGAGGATGCCACCATCGTGACCACTCACATGATGCTCTGTGCAAAGAGCGTGGGAGTGGACAGCTGCTGGGTGAACTTCTTCGATCCCGACAAGATGGCCGAGACTTTTCAGTTGCCAGAGAACGAAGAGATTCTGACCTGTCTCGCCTTCGGCTATCCGGCAGAAGGTGCAGGGCCACTCGCCAACCACAACAGTCGCAAGCCGATTGAGGAAACTGTAACGTATCTGTAAGGAAATAAAAGTAAAATGAGAAAAGCAAGTAGAGAGATGGATGCTTCTTTCGCATTGGAGGTACTGGATAAGGCTCCATACGTGACGGTTAGCATGACACGACCAGACGGAACTCCTTATGGATTGCCTCTGTCCTTGGCTCGCACTGACGAGAGAACGTTTTATTTCCATTGCACTTTGGAGGGTGACAAGTTGGACTGCATAGATCATAATCCGACGGTTTTCCTATCGGCTGTTACCAAATGTGCGCCTACAATTGGCCCAAAAGATGGGAGCTTTACGTTACAGTATAAATCGGCTACTGCCGTTGGAAAAGCTGAGATTGTGACAGACCGCGAAGAAAAGATTGCGGCATTGAGAGCCATCTGCCAGCGTTTTCTCCCTCACCACATGGATGCTTTTGATGATGCCATTGCCCGTAGTCTTGAAAGAACGGCAGTGGTTAAGATTACCCTCACTGAGCCTCCCGTTGGTAAGCGCAAACAGTATGACAAAGAGGGAGAAGAGATGAAATGGGGACGAATGGAATAAAAAGCAAGAATAAGCCCCCAAGGATGCCATCTTACATATACTCAATAAATGAATAAAATTATCAGAGAAGCAAGTCCATAGTCATTACTGTTTTTTTGATTCTATCAAGGGTTTTATTTCATTCTCAAAGATACCCTTTTCGACTATCCGATAGTGAGGGCGATATTCCTCACGGTATTCGGGAGAGTGGCTGATAGCATACTTGCCAGCGGAAAGGACGCTGTCGATAAAAGTGCGATCTTGCTGGTAGTTTGGCAGATTGAGTTCCATCTTGTCAATCATACCAACAATCTTGTGCCATCTGTCGCGCCAGGATTCTACTGTTGGCCGTTTATCTGAGTTGGCTTTGCCTTCGTCCGTCACGACTCGGCCATCTTCGAGCGAGCTCGGATGGCTCTCGCTGTTCCGTCCGTTTGCACTACGGATAAAAGTATCAAGTAGCACATCTTCCGTTATCAGATTCTCTTTAATCGCTCTGATGCTGACACGTATATACTGGCCGTCCACACCACATGGCTCATAGTACCAGGGCATCAGGTCATCAATACTGGTCGTTTGTAACTCCTCGTCAAGATAGGCCTTCACACGCTCTCTGTCTGACACCAGATGCTCCGCTCCCATGTAGTCCTGAAAACACGACTTATAGATGTCGAGCAGACGAGACTTAGGATAGACCTGCATCTGTCTGTTTACAAAACCTTGTATGTCCTGTGCTGATAGTGCAACTGAAAATAGCATGGCTAAAACTACAAATATTGTTTTCTTCATCATCATCCAACGCAAATCCTAATAATTCTCAAAACATTCTGCAAAGTTAGAGAATTTTCGGCATTTATTGGTAACTTTGTGCACATATTTAATTGTATTTATGAGAAAAGTAAGCTTTATTTTGGCAGCAGCCATGTTAATGGTGTCAGCTGCGGTGATGGCTCAGCAGGCATCAAAAGTGTATCTCACAAGGGAGATTTCACCAGAATCGTTAGTAAAAATCTACAAGGCACTGGGCGTAGAAGCCAAGGGTCGTGTGGCAGTGAAGATGTCAACAGGCGAAGGTAGCAATCCCAACTACCTGAAACCTGAGTTGGTTAAGAACCTGATATGGGAAGTGGACGGCACCATCGTAGAATGTAACACCGCCTACAGCAGTGGTGCAGGAAACGAGCAGGATGACCGCAACTCTTCGGCCAACCATTGGAAAGTAATTGAGCGTCATGGGTTCCTGAAGTATTTCCCTGTCGATATCATGGATGAGTACGACGAGATACGTATCCCCGTGAAGGACCAGTCGCACATCAAATACGACATCGTTGGCGGACACATGGCCAACTATGACTTCATGATTGCCCTCAACCACTTCAAGGGTCATCCTATGGGCGGCTACGGCGGTGCCCTGAAGAACCTCTCCATCGGCTGTGCCAGTCAGAACGGCAAAGCATACATCCATTCGGCAGGCAAGATGGAAAAGCTCGACATGAGCAAACTTTGGACACCGGAGTTCATCGGCGATCAGGACGGATTCCTCGAATCGATGGCGGCAGCGGCACAGGCCGTGGTGAACTACTTCCGGAAGAAACAGGGCATCATCTACATCAGCGTGATGAACAACATGTCGATAGACTGCGACTGTGTGGATCATCCCGAACCCGTGAAACTCGAGGACTATGGTATCCTCGCTTCTACAGACCCTGTGGCCCTCGACCAGGCTTGCATCGACATCATCAACCAGCAGAAGGTGACGGCTAAGAACGACCCCACCGACCTGCTGAAGCGCATCGACAAGCAGCACGGTACTCACACCATCGACCATGCAGCCCAGATTGGCCTTGGCTCCAAGAAATACACGTTGGTAAGTCTGGATTTATAATCTAGGAGGGGTTATTAAAACATATGTACAGCTTAACATATAAGGTAATTCGATTATGAAGATAAAAAACATCATGTTTATGGCAGCAGTAGCAACAGCAACTCTGACGGGTTGCGGCAGTAAAGAAAATAAGGTGGAGACAATCGAGTTTGTGGACGACGTAAAGGTGTCACTTGCCGATAGCGGGCGCATAGACTTGAATACGTTGCAATGGACGAGGGAGCCTAAAGCCTTTGAGGTCAAAGGTGACACCATTGCCATCACTACCGCTCCGCACACCGACCTGTGGCAGCGCACCTATTATCACTTCCAGAACGATAATGCGCCTGTGCTGCAGATGAAGACAAAGGAAAAGTTCTTCAGCTTCGTGGTGAAGACCGACTTCACGCAGAGCCATCAGCGTTTCGATCAGTGCGGCATCGTAATGTATCTGGACGGCGAGAACTGGCTGAAAGGTTCTGTGGAGTTCGAGAACGCCGAGTTCCAGCATCTGGGCAGCGTAGCCACCAACAAGGGTTATTCCGACTGGGCTACGACGGCTATCCCTGCCGATGTCAAGACCATGTGGTACCGTTTCTCTCGTCGTGAAGATGACTACTGCATCGAGTGCTCAACGGATGGTGTGAACTTCAGTCAGATGCGCATCTGCCACATGTATGCCGCTGCCGAGGAAATCCAGTTCGGCATCTATGCCTGTTCGCCAGAGGAATCATCATTTACAGCCGTCTTCACAGACATGAAGATTACCGAGTGTGCTTGGAAGGCTCACGACGGCCAGCAGCCAGATAAAGAATAGTGAAGATATGAGAATCGACCACATAGCGTTATTCTGCAAGGACTTGGAACGGATGCGCCAGTTCTTCCTCGACCACTTCGAGGCTGTGAGCAATGAGCTGTATCATAATCCTCGCACAGGCTTGCGAACGTACATTCTAACGTTCCCTCATGGTAGTGCACGGCTGGAGTTGATGCAACGTCCAGACACCATTGATGCAGACCCGTCAAAGCCAAATGTCGGCTTCATTCACGTATCTTTTGCCGTAGGAAGCAAGGAGGCTGTGGAGGCCAAGACCGAAGAACTTCATGACGCTGGCTATCAGATAACGAGCGGCCCAAGAACCACAGGAGACGGTTACTATGAGAGTTGCATCGTCGGCCCAGAGGGAATTCAGATTGAGATAACAAAGTAAATACACCGCTTGAAGGATTTTACATGACAGAAGTATATAATATAGCTATGAAGGAATTAGAAAAGATGCGCAGTGAGGAGTTCTATGACTTTACAAGCGAGGAATGCTTGGCGAGTTACTTTAGGGCCAAACATATTTGTGCAAAACTGCAAACCATGACTGCCGAGGATGAAAATTACAGGGAGACCATCGAAGCATTGATTCCCGGTATTCCTGAATCATCCACCGTTGCACCGCCGTTTCATTGCGACCACGGGCATGGCATCAAATTAGGCGAGAATGTGTTCATCAACTACAATGGCACCATGCTTGACGGTGGCACTATTACCATTGGCAACAATACTCAGGTTGGCCCGAACTGCCAGTTCCTGACACCCAACCATCCCATTGACTATGTAGAGCGTCGCAAGCCCATAGAGCGATGCTCTCCTATAACCATTGGAGAAGACTGCTGGCTGGGTGGCGGCGTAACAGTTTGCCCAGGAGTCACCATCGGCGACCGCTGTATCATCGGAGCAGGCAGCGTGGTGGTAAAAGACATTCCTTCTGATTCCATGGCTGTCGGCAATCCCTGCAAGGTCATTCGGAAATTATCCAAATAGTTTCGCTGACTATCTCCCTTATTTCTTATGCAGTACCTTGTGCTTGAGCCACTCTCTGACAGGCTCGTCATAGAGCTTCAGACAGGCCCATGCCAGGAAGATGGAGAAGATGACTACACCCACGTTCAGCGCGATGTGCATCCAGACGGGGGCATCAGGATTGCGCTCCACCCAAGCCATCTGCATATACATCACGGGATAATGCGTGATATAAAGCGGATAGGAGAGATTACCCAGGAACTCGCACCAGGCCGTGCTCTTGGCATCCGTAGTTCTGCTGCCTGCGCCTATCAGCACAATGAGGGGGAACATGATGATGATGGCGAATGCCTGATACAGTCCGTCGATGAAACAGCCATCCTTCTCTATGGCAGGAATGGAGAACAGCACCACCAACAAGAGCGATGCCCACCAGAAGCCACCCCGCATGCCTAAAGGACTACCGCTGGGATTATCCTTCGTCATGTGCTTAGGCAGAATGCGCGAGATAACCAGTCCACAAAGGAACGGATAGCCCAAGCGCGTAAAGCCGATATATATCTGATCAGGCATCAGACTCCAGCCGCCTATCACCGTGTATTGCGGACCGTTAGGCAGCATGCCGAACACATCCCAGCCCAGCGTGAGATCGAGTGTGAAGAAGATGCTGCCGACACAGAGCGCACCAAGGACGGCAGTAGGAAGCCGGCGCAGGATAAAGGCATAGCAGATGTTGCCGATATACTCCAACGTGAGCGACCAGTTGGGGCCGTTAAACGAGTTCGTCTCACCCCATCCGCGCAGATCCATTCCAGGGCCACAGGGAATCATCAGCAGGCCCATCACCAGACAGAGGAAGAACTTCCAAGGCTCAACCTGAGTAATCAGCGCAAACTGATGGCAGGCACCGAAGAAAAACAGACAGGCACCTATCAGCGTTCCGGCAATCACCATCGGATGAAGTCGCACCAGTCGGCGCTTGAAATATCCCCACGTGCTCATCCTGTCCCAGCGGTCGTCGTAGGCATAGCCAATGACAAAGCCTGAGAGGACGAAGAAGAAATCGACAGCAAGATAACCGTGATTGATAATCTGAGTGCCGAACATGGGATTGTATGTCTCGAAACAATGGAAGAAAATCACCATCAGGGCTGCCACGCCGCGTAGTCCGTCGAGGATTTCGTACCTCGGTTTTGATGCCAGATAAATGTCTTTTTGTGCCATATCACTTATTTACTTGATTTCTAAGCTATAAGTTCCTTGTTCCGTGAGTTTTGGCGAGGTGACGGTGATGGTGACATTGCCTTTCTTTTCCTGCGGCTGAATGATGAGGAGTGCCTGACCACGGAAAGTAGTGGGGTTAAGTGAGCGGAACGAGTGGACGTCGTAGGGATGACCCGTACCAGCGACGGCGATATGGAGGATGCCGGAGGTCTTGATATCGAGGGGGATCTCGGCGGTCGGACAGAGGTTGCCATCGGAATCGACTACCTTGATATATATGTATGCAAGGTCGTTGTGCGATGCGGTGATGTCCTTATTAACAGGCTCAAATTGGATGGCGGCAGGTGTGCCAGAGGTACGAAAGACGACCTCGGCGGGTTTGCCCTTCTTCGAACGAGCCTTGACTACCTCTGCCTTCAGTTCGCCTGGCTCATAGGCTACGCGGAAAGATGCGGTGTAAGTGTCAGGATTAACGTTCTGTTCGCCGATAACGCGACCGTTAATTGACAGGCGGACGCGCTTTTCGCGGGTATAGACGTTGACACGCAGGGAGTCGCTGCGGTGGCCGTTCACGTCGTGCACGACGGCAGCCTTCAGAGTGGCATTGTCGTACTTCTCAGGACGAATATCGACGGGGAGATATCCGCACTTATTTGGTCCGTCATAGTAGGCGTGGTCATGCCAATTCCAGTGGTTCTCCTCCGCTGTCCAGCACCAACCTAATGCATCCTCATATTCGCCATCAGTCACCGAGGGACGTACAGCCATAGCAATGGGGCGCTCGCCCCACACCACATCGCGGTAATAGCTCTGAGGTTTCTTGTTGCCCACGAGGTCTATGTCGCCACACCAGGCATTAAACCAAGGCCATGTCAGCAACTGTATCCATGCCCCGTGATCGCTGCGTTCCAGAGCGTGGCCAAGCCCTGTCTCGCCAATGTAGTCCATGGCTGTCCACACAAAGTCGCCAATGATGTAAGGATGCTTCTCCACGAGTTTCCAATTGCCCGCAATGCTGTTGGGGTACGTTTCCGAACCGTAGATGATGCGATTGGGGAAGAGCTCATGATCTTTCTCGTATCGATCAACCTTGTAGTTATAGCCGCAGACATCAAGATTGGCCAGTCCACGAGGTGAATCCTTTTCCCAGTTCAGACCTGGACGATCCCAGAAGTCACAGAAACCCATTGTTGTGGGTCGTGTGGTGTCGTACTGATGTATGGCCTTTGTGATGGCTTCGGCTATCTCTTTACCGCGTGGCAAGTCCGAACGCTGGGCCACCTCGTTGCCGATGCTCCACATAATGACGCTGGGGTGGTTGCGGTCACGACGAACCATCAGGGCAGCATCGTATTCGAAGTTGGTGGTGCCGATGCCCAGATATCTGCCGTCCTTCACCATCATCTTTTCCTTCGAGAAGTAATTGCTATAGTCGTCCTTGTTTTTCTTTACCTCCCATTGGTCGAAGCACTCATCGATGACCAGCATGCCCAGCGAGTCGCAGGCGTTGAGAAAAGCCTCTGAGGGTAGGCTGTGGCTGCAGCGAATGGCATTGAAGCCCTGCGCCTTTAGAACTTCTACTTTGCGCACCTCTGCACGGTCGATGGCGGCCGTACCCAACAGCCCGTTGTCGTGATGGGCACATCCTCCGCGCAACAGCGTTTCTTTGCCGTTGAGCAGGAAACCCTTATCGGCAGAGAACGCGATGGTGCGGATGCCAAAGGGGATTTCCAGGACATCGCGAACACTTCCAGCAGCATCAAGCAGACTGATGCGGGCTTTATAGCGATAGGGCGAATCGTCCGACCACAGTTTGGCTTTCTTCACCGTCAGTTCCATCTCTACGTTATTTTCGTCCTTTGCGCTAAAGGGTACATTGGCACTTGCCACCACCTTATCCTCAGCATTAACAATCTCGGCCTTCACGATGCCACTTGCCATACTGCCAGTCTCGCTGAAAACCTTTGTGTTGAGTTTCACCCGTGCATCCTTGCCTACCAGTTGTGAAGCATTCACATAGGTGTCCCATTCGTTGATGTGCAGCGCGTCGGTAGTCATCAGCCACACATGGCGGTTGATGCCGCTACCGGCATACCAACGACTGTTCAGTCCCTGATTCGCCGATTTCACTGCCACAGTCACCTTGCGCTCGTTCTGCGTGTTGCGCAGTTCCTTGTGTGCCAGCACCTCGTTGATGTTCACCTCGAAGGGCGAGTAGCCATAAACGTTGATAGCTGCCTTTTTGCCATTCACCCACACCTCAGCTTGATTATACACACCATCGAAGCGTAGTTTTACCTGTGTTTCTTTGAGATACTCGTCCAGCGTTTTTCCTTCAGGCACATTCAGTGTGAAAGCCTTGCGATACCAGCCCTCGCCTCCCACTGTCTGTCCCGTTGCGGTGTCACCGATGCTTAGACGTGAGAAAGGCCCCACCTGCCATTCCTTCCACTCCGTCGTCTGCTCGCGACTGTCGTGTGCAAATGCTTCTGGTTCCATACTGAAGTCGTGAGGTAAGATAACCTCGCGCCACTTGCTGTCGTCTAATTCCACAGCCTCACCATTGATGACATCTCCACGGAAGAACCGCCATCCCTCATCGAACGATTGTTTACGCTGTGCGTTTACTGTTTGAGTAGCAAAAACTACTCCCAGAATGGCCAATTGGCAGATGATAAACTTTCTCATATTCCGATTTTTCCTGCAAATTTAACGACTTTTCTTCAGACTTCCACTACCTTGCCTCTTTATTTAATAAGTTTTATTACATGCACTTGGCCAAGTTGCTTTTATTCCTTCCCGCGATACTCCAAAGGAGTCATACCCATGAGGCGCTTAAAATATTTGGAGAAGAAGGCAGGATTGGGAAAGTTCAGTTCTTCGCTGATCTGAAGGACGGAGTGGTCGCTGTGGCGGAGCAGGACCTTTGCCTGTGTAATGAGGGCACGGTCGATCCAGTCCTTGGCAGTGGTGCCGCTGGTTTGACGGATGACGGTGCCAAGGTAACGTTCCGTCAGGCACATGCGGTCAGCATAATAGGCGATTTGGTGGTGCTCGCGGCAATGCTGGTTGACAAGCTGAATGAAGCGGTCGAAGATGGTCTGCTCGCGCGAGCGGGTGGCTGCCAGAGTGTCGGCTTGCTGATGGAACAGACGGTCGTAGTGGTGCATCAGGGCTGCAACCAGGCTGGAGGCCGTGGGGCGATAATAGTCCTTCAGGTGTACAAGGCTCCAGAGCGCATCGAGAATGTTGCGGGCCGTTTGCAGATCGGCATCGCCAACGGGCAACTGGAAGTCGCGCACCTGGCCGTTAAAAGCAGCGGGTAACTGATTTTGCGCAAAAGGCATAGGGAAATCGGCAAAGAGTCCGACGCCCTGTATTTCGAGGTCATCGGAATAGCTGATGGGATTGATGATCGTGCCTGGGCCGAGGTAAAGGAGGGTGCCTGCCGCGAGGTGTCGGTCCACGAGGTTGAAATTGACGAGACCCTCGCCGCGTGTTATCATGCCCAGGCGGTGGTCGTTGATGACGAAGGGCGGCTGTTGCTGCATGATAAGGTGGAACACGAGCGGGTTGCCGTGAATCATTGCAAGTTCGTTGCTGAAGAATACGTTCTCGCGAATTTGCGAGAAATTGTCGGTAAAGATGTCGCGCATTCGCGACACGTCCATCAGTTTTGGCTGTTTGTTCATTATCTTTCTTGTTATTTCATTCGCAAAGATAATGATTTTCCTGCAAATAACATCCATTTTTAGTAGAAATCGTACAAAAAGAACATTATCCGCTCATTATGGGTAGCGATAGTTCGCGAAAATCATCTTAACTTTGCAGCAGAATTCAAAACAGATAATTATGAAGCGAACTATTCTGATAGCGGCAATTACAATTATCAATTGTCAATTATCAATTATCAATTTGTCTGCCCAGACATTGGAGGAGTGTCAGCGTGCGGCGGAGCAGAATTATCCGTTGATACGTCAGTATGACCTCATCGAGAAAACCACCAATCTTACGATGGTTAATATCGGCAAGGGCTGGCTGCCACAAGTGTCGGCCTCGGCACAGGCCACGTATCAGAGCGATGTTGTGGCATTCCCCGACCAGTTTAAGCAACTCTACCAGCAGATGGGGCTCGATATGAAGGGGCTGACGAAAGACCAGTATCGTGTGGGCATCGACGTGAGCCAGACTATCTACGACGGTGGTGTGATTAGCAGTCAGAAGGCGATAGCCCGCGAGCAGGGCAAAGTGCAGTCGGCGCAGAATAACGTAAATATATATAATGTACGCAAACGTGTGAACGAGATGTACTTCTCTCTGCTGTTGATCAATGAGAAGATCAAGTTGAACAGCGACCTACAGGAACTGCTTTTGGGCAATGAGAAGAAGTTGGAGTCGATGGTGAAGAACGGTACTGCCGCCGAGAGCGACTGGCAAAGTGTGAAAGCCGAGCGACTGAACGTCGTCCAGCAGAAGACCAGTCTGGAATCGCAAAAGCGGATGCTGCAGACGATGCTATCTACGTTCTGCGGAATCGAGGTGAATAGTGTAACGAAACCAGCGCTGATAGCTGATGGCGAAGGGTTAACGGGTGAAAATCACCGTCCAGAACTCAAGGCTCTTGATGCACAGATAGACCTGCTGAATGCCCAAGAGAAGGCTCTTAACTCGGCCTTGATGCCGAAACTCGGCGTATTTGCACAGGGGTATTATGGCTATCCTGGGTTGAATATGTTCGAGGACATGATGAGCCACGACTGGTCGCTGAATGGCATCATCGGTGCCCGCCTCACTTGGAACATCGGCGCCCTCTACACCCGCAAGAACGACAAAGCGAAATTACAGTTGCAGCGCGACCTAACAGAGTCGAACCGCGAAGTTTTCCTCTTCAACAACCGCCTGGAGCAGATTCAGCAGAACGAAGAGATTACACGTTACAAGAAACTGATGGCCGACGACGACGAGATTATCTCGCTGCGCTCTGCCGTCCGCAAGGCTGCTGAGTCAAAACTCTCACACGGCATTATCGACGTGAACGACCTGGTACGCGAAATCAACAACGAGAACGCTGCCAAGGTGCAGCAGTCAATGCACGAAATCGAGATGCTGAAAGAAATCTACGACAACAAATTCACGACTAATAATTAACAAGATATGAAAAAGATCATGATATTGGCAAGCGTGGCGCTGGTGATGGCCGCTTGCGGAGGGAACGAGAAAGAGTATGACGCCACGGGGACGTTCGAGGCTACGGAGACCACCGTGTTTGCCGAGCAAAGCGGACAGTTGATGACGTTTAGTGTCAACGAGGGCGACAACATCGAAGCAAACAAAGAGGTGGGACTCATCGACACCACTCAGGTGTGGTTGAAGATTCAGCAGCTGGGTGCCACCAAGGAGGTCTATCAGAGTCAGAAGCCCGACATGGAGGCGCAGATTGCCACCACGCGCCAGCAACTGGCTAAGGCGCAGCAGGAGGAGCAGCGCTACCGCGAGTTGGTGGCCGACGGTGCCGCACCCAGTAAGATGCTCGACGACGCGACCAATCAGGTGAAGGTGTTGCAGAAGCAGCTCGCCGCGCAGCAGTCGGCGCTGACGACGAGCACCCGTTCGCTCGATAAGCAGATGGCAGCGACGGATGTCCAGGTCTCTCAGTTGCGCGACCAGCTGAGCAAGTGTCACATCACGGCTCCCACCAGGGGCACCGTACTTGAGAAGTACGTGGAGCGAGGCGAGTTTGTGGCCGTCGGCAAACCGCTGTTCAAGATTGCTGACACCGAGGATATGTATATGCGAGCCTACGTCACCTCGGCGCAGTTGCAGAACATTAAGTTGGGGCAGAAAGTGAAGGTGTTTGCCGACTATGGCGACGGTCAGAAGAAAGAATATGACGGCACCATTTCGTGGATATCTTCTCGCTCGGAGTTCACACCCAAGACAATCCTCACCGACGATGAGCGAGCTGACCTGGTGTGTGCTGTGAAGGTCGCCATCAAGAACGACGGGTATGTGAAGATCGGGATGTACGGCGAGGTGAAGTTATGAATGCAATTGAGGTTAATAACGTTTCGAAAAGCTACGGCGCGGTGAAGGCACTCGACGACGTGTCGTTCTCGGTCGGCAAGGGCGAGGTGTTCGGACTCATCGGCCCTGACGGCGCGGGCAAGACGTCGATGTACCGCATCCTCTGCTCGCTGCTGAAGCCGGAAACGGGGACGGCAGCGGTGGACGGCTTCGACGTGGTGCGGCAGATGAGAGATGTGCGCTGCCGCGTGGGCTATATGCCGGGCAAATTCTCGCTGTATCAGGACCTGACGGTGCAGGAGAATCTGGAGTTCTTTGCCACGCTGTTCGGCACGACCGTCGACGAGGGATATGATAGCATCAAGGCCATCTACTCGCAGATAGAGCGGTTTAAGGATCGCCGGGCTGGGGCGCTGTCGGGCGGTATGAAGCAGAAGCTGGCGCTGAGTTGTGCGCTGGTGCATCAGCCGAGCGTGCTGCTGCTCGACGAGCCGACGACGGGCGTCGACCCCGTGAGCCGCAAGGAGTTCTGGGAGATGCTCGCGACGCTGAAGGAGCGCGGGATTACGATTGTGGCCTCGACACCGTATCTCGATGAAGTAAGATGCTGCGAGCGGGTGGCATTCCTGGATCAGGGGCGCGTGAGGGGGATTGATAGGCCGGAGGTGATACTGGAGCGGTTCAGGGAGATATTTAATCCGCCGCCACTTGATCAGACCACCCCTGACCCCTCCTACTCAGGAGGGGAAAAAGATACCAACGTCATCGAGGTGGAGCACCTGGTGAAGGCCTTCGGCACGTTCCACGCTGTCGACGACATCTCGTTCACGGTGAAGAAGGGCGAGATATTCGGCTTCTTGGGAGCTAATGGTGCAGGCAAGACGACGGCGATGCACATGCTGACGGGCCTGAACCAGCCGACCTCGGGCACGGGGCGCGTCTGCGGCTTCGACATCCGCACGGAGTACGAACAGATTAAGAAGCATATCGGCTACATGTCGCAGAAGTTCTCGCTCTACGAGGATTTGACGGTCGCTGAAAACATCCGTCTCTTCGCGGGGATCTACGGAATGGATGATAAGGAAATTGCTCGCAAGACCGACGAGCTGTTGGAGAGGCTGCAGTTCTCTGATCATAAGAACACCCTTGTGGCCTCGCTTCCTTTGGGATGGAAGCAGAAGTTAGCCTTCTCGGTGAGCATCTTCCACGAGCCGGGCGTGGTGTTCCTCGATGAGCCGACGGGTGGCGTAGACCCCGCCACACGCCGCCAGTTCTGGGAACTGATTTACGACGCTGCCAAGCGAGGCATCACCGTCTTCGTCACCACGCACTACATGGACGAGGCGGAGTACTGCGACCGCATATCGATCATGGTAGATGGTAAGGTGAAGGCCATCGGCACTCCTGATGAACTGAAACAGGAGTTTAACCAGCCCGATATGGATCATGTGTTTACGTATCTTGCAAGGCAAGCAACCCGTTCAAGCGATTAAGTTATGAAACAATTCATATCATTTGTCATCAAGGAGGCAAAGCACATCCTACGCGACAAGCGCACGATGCTGATGCTCTTCGGCATGCCGCTGGTGATGATGCTGCTCTTCGGCTTTGCCATCACCAACGACGTGAAGAACGTACGCACCGTCGTGGTAACAGCCAACAGCGATTACCAGACGCAACAGGCTGTCGAAAGGCTTTCGCAGTCGGAGTACTTCACTATCGTCCGCACCGTCGCCATGCCTCAGGAGGCCGAGCGGATTATCAGGAATCAGAAGGCGGATATGGCCATCATCTTCGCAAAGGACTTTGCCAGCAGCAAGAGCGGTCTGCAGTTTATCGTCGATGCTGCCGACCCCAACATGGCCCAACAGTGGACCACATACGCCTCGCAGGTATTAATGAATCCAGCCGCCGGACTTATCAACTCAAAAATGCTCTATAATCCGCAGATGAAGTCGGCCTACAACTTTGTGCCCGCCATTATGGGCATGCTGCTGATGCTCATCTGCGCCCTGATGACCTCGATCTCGATCGTCCGCGAAAAAGAGCGCGGCACGATGGAAGTGTTGCTCGTTTCGCCCACGCGTCCGCTGATGATCATCGTGGCCAAGGCTGTGCCGTATCTGGCGCTGGCGTTCACCATCCTGACCATCATCTTGCTGATGGCGCGGTTCGTGCTCGGCGTTCCCCTGCAAGGCTCCGTGTTCTGGATTTACTTCACATCCACCATCTACATCCTGCTGGCCCTATCGCTGGGACTGCTCGTGTCGAACATCGCCAAGACCCAGCTGGTGGCGCTATTGGTCTGTGCGATGGTGCTGCTGATGCCCATCATCATGCTCTCGGGCATGATCTTCCCCATCGAGTCGATGCCGCGGATTCTGCAGTGGGTGTCCGTTATCATTCCGCCCCGTTATTACATCTCCGCCATGCGCAAGCTGATGGTGATGGGCGTGGGCGTAGAGCAGGTGTTCTTCGAGCTGACCATGCTCACAGCCATGCTCGCCGTCCTGCTGGCACTCTCGCTGAAGACGTTCAAAACGCGTTTAGAGTAAATTGTAAATGGTAAATTGTCAAATTGTCAAATGATTAGATACCTCATCCAAAAGGAGTTCCTGCAGATACGCCGCAATGCGTTCCTGCCGCGGCTCATTGTCGTGTTCCCCATCGTCATCATGTGCGTCATGCCGTGGGTGATGCAGATGGAGGTGAAGAACATCGTGGTAGATGTCGTCGACCTCGACCGCAGCACACAATCGCAGCGACTCGTACACGACATCGAGCACAACAATTATTTCATTTTCCACGGACAGAAGGATTCTTACGCCGAGGCCCTTCAGGACATTGAGCATACTGATGCCGACGTGGTGCTAGTCATCCCGCAGGACTATGCGAAAGATCTTACGCTCGGCCGCCAGCCCCAGGTGCTCATCGCTGCCAATGCCGTCAACGGCACGAAGGGCTCGATGGGTGCCGCCTATCTCTCGCAGATAGTCACGGCTAACCGATGGAGCAGCGAGAGCCATCAAGCGGGCTTGAATGGCCGAGTCGCGACAGAGGTCGACGAAGTCAACGCTAATCCTAATATGTCTGCCATCCAATCGAAACTCAGCACGCTGTATCTCTACAACAAACACCTGAACTACAAACTCTTCATGATTCCAGCCCTCTTCGCCATCGTAATGATGCTGATGACGGGGTTCCTGCCAGCATTGAACATCGTGGGCGAGAAGGAGTCGGGCACCATCGAGCAGATCAACGTCACGCCCGTGTCGAAGTGGAGTTTTATCCTTGCTAAACTCATTCCCTATTGGATCATCGCTCTCTTCGTCATCACCGTCTGCCTGCTGCTTGCCTGGCTCGTCTATGGCATCACCCCAGCTGGTCCCCTGTGGCTTATCTATCTGCTTGCCATGCTCCTCGCACTCTTCTTCAGTAGTTTCGGACTTATTATCTCCAACTATTCCGACACCATGCAGCAGGCCGTCTTCGTCATGTGGTTCTTTGTGGTCATCCTTCTGCTCCTCAGCGGCCTCTTTACACCCACTCGCTCCATGCCCTCGTGGTCATACCTCACAACCTACATCAATCCCGTCTCCTATTTTGTCGAGAGTGTCCGTACCGTCTTCATCCGTGGCGGCACCCTCTTGCACATCTGGCATCAGGTGCTTGCCCTTTTCGTCATTGGTATCATTATGGCCTCGTGGGCCGTGCTAAGCTACAAGAAAAATAACTAATTTACTTACCCTTCGGCTGGAGGCTCTGGCGGTAGTCGCTGGGCGACTGGCCGAGGTGCTTCGTGCAGTAGCGGCTGAAATGGGAAAGCGATGAGAATTCCATCAGTTCGGCTATCTGGGTGAGCGACAAACGCTCGTCGCCCAGATAGTTTTTCAGTATGGGTACAGTGTGGCGGTGGATGTACGAGCTGACGCTATGACCCGTCACGCGCTTCACGGTGTCGGAGAGGTACTTCGGCGATACGTTCAGGCGCTCGGCATAGTAAGTCACCTCGCGCTCCGTGCGACTGATGCCTGTGGAGAGTAGTTGCATCAACTGTTTCACGATGTAGGCCGTGCGGTCGGTATGCGTATCGGTGGCGTCGCGCTGGGCGTGCGGCTCGAAGATGTCGTACATCATCGTCAGGCAGAGGCTCCCCATCAGTTCGCGATAGAACTGGTGATGGCGGTCACCCATGCGGTCGCGCAGACGGTGGAAGTCAGCCAGCAGAATGTCAGCCTGTTCGTCGGTGAGCTTCACCACAGGATTCTGGTTCAGCGATATGCTGCCCCCGATGCTGTAGTTGTTCGACGGCAGCAGACCTTGCAGGAACTTATAGTCGGCGGCGAACCACTCCACCCGCATGTCCTCGTGGGCCGCCAGGTTCTTTACACGGTCGGGCATCGGAATCACCACCAGGTCGTTCTTCGCGATGTGGTAGCAATGCTCATTAAACACAAAACTGCCCTCGCCCTGGGTGCAAATCAGGTGTATGCAGGTGTCGCTCAGTTCCTTGGCATTCATGCCGTAGAAGTCGGTGGAATAACTAAAATCTGTCTTCATATTGCCGAATTTGGGGGACAATGTTGCGATTAAGCGAGTGCCATGATGCTTGCATCAATGGCCGAGCGTGAGCAACTTCGCCGAGTTTACTCGGCAAAAATACACATTATTTATTATAAAAACAAGCGATTTGCGCAAAATGTGAAAATCCTGACGCATTTTGTGTAACAACAGTATCAAAAAATCGTCGTAACTTTGCAGCGTGATTCAGAAACAATTAAATGTGAAAGGATATGGATATTTTTGAAAGACTTCGTTCAGGGGCTGACGTCGATATGGCTACGCCCGAGTATGCAGAGGCCATCGCCCACATGACGCGCTGCGCCGGCATTTGTTTTAAGATCAACACCACCGAGCCAACGATGGAGGCCATCCGTCCGCTGGAGAAGGAACTTTTCGAGGGGCAGTTGGACGCGACGAGCTACCTGATGCCGCCGTTGCAGATTGACTTCGCCCGACAGATGAAGATTGGCAAGGGCGTGTTCGTCAACCACTCGCTGACGTGCATGGCGGCTGGCGGTATCACCATCGACGACGGCGTGATGATTGGTCCCAACGTGCGCATCGTCACCGA
>Ga0310786_10003501_pt1 | contig 22815 bp, 33 predicted proteins | sample AusTroGonzalo_MG_FD_203881 | JGI IMG/M metagenome (GOLD analysis project Ga0310786, IMG submission 203881) | Bovine rumen microbial communities from tropical cattle in Woodstock, Queensland, Australia - Gonzalo_03 (v2) (version 2) | ecosystem: Host-associated > Mammals > Digestive system >...
TGACTTTGCACAGAAGCCATGCTAGACGAGTTGTCTAGTACAGCTTGTATGACAATGTTGTCCAGTGCATTGGATGGTCACAGGTGTACTTCAGCATCTGAGACTTGTCAGCATCAATGTACAGTGTCTCATTCAAGTTGAACATCAGCCGGCCCTTGCCGTCAATGAACAGCGACATCATGTTCTCAAGGTCTGTTATCTTCAAGTAGTCTTCGTCTAAGTCTGATATCTTCATGTTGTCTCTCATTGTAGATTTTTAATGTCATCTTGTGAAAATCAAAGATGATTGCTGCTGCTTTGGCTTAAAAGTCTCTGGAACACCTGGAAACTAATATTCTGAATTTTCTTGAGTTGTCGGTAGACTCTCTAAGGTGTTTTCTGCAGTATTTGTTGTAATTTCAACTGTCTGTTCCATGTTTCTATACATTTGTTCATTTACTTCTGTATTTTTCATAACATTATCAGCTATTTCACGTATTGTTTGCTATTCCTGTATTCTCTTTGTCAGTGCATCAATCTTCTTGCCGATGAAGTCTCCGACATTTGCAGCTGCACCCTCCTCATATGCACCCATGCTCTCTACACGGTCAATATGGTTGATGTTCTCAGAGTATGTATACAAGAAGTTGTTGAAGTTTGAAGGGAACAAAGACCGGAACTGAATGCTGACAGTGTATACATCTGGTATCTTTATCAGCTTGTTGTCAACTATGTTCTCAAAGAACTTGTCTGACATAGACTTGTTGAGATGCTTCTTCAGCTCATTCAAGAATGACATTGGAGGGTCTCTCAGCACTCCGTTGTAAGTCACATCAACATTTCCAGTGCAGGCAAACAGTCTATTTATCCCTTCTATCTTGATGTCATACAAACTAGATGAATGTGACAGAATGTGGTACTGCACCCATTTGTTGTTTGGAGCAATAGTGTTGACAAATATGAAGTTTGTCAATGCTCCTTCAAGAGTGTCATTGAAGAGGTCAAACTTCACATTCACCTAGTCACCTCCAGCATGTCTAGCACTAGATGCATCCCAGAACGGCAGGAAATTCACACCAACATGCCCTATAAGCTTGCCAACTATGCCAGTGTCAATGCCAAAGATCTTCTTTCCAAAGATGTCTAAGTCTCCATTTTCACTCCATCCAGCTTGTCCATTTGATGATATTATCTTCTTGTCATCGCTTATAGCAGGAATGTCATATATGTTTGTAGTTGTGCATGTCTGAAGAAGATAGTACATCCAGTATGGAAACTTCATGACATAGTTTAAATGGTCTTTTGATATGCCATTAGCCTCAAGTCTTCCCAAGTCATATGAGCTGAATGGATATCTCCTCTCTTTCTCATAGCTGCTGTCCTTGCCAAGCGGATCATTCCACATGCTAGGCTCTGTCATTCCGCATATGTATTTCAAAGCATATTCTATCATGCTCATCATCTCACCGCTCTTTGCTATAGTCTTGCCAAGCTTCATTATGGGTGTCAGAAGAGAAGTGAACAGATTCCAAGCTTGATTAAGTCTAGAGTCAGGAATGTACTCTCTTATAGAGACACAGGGAATTCTGTTGAGTATGTCATCAAAAGTAAGAGGCTCTTGTGTGATGTATTGCCCTCTATTCATCTAGTACAGCGACTAGAATGACAGATCTTTGTCCATCAGCCTCTCTGTAGTGTTAGATGAGTTTGGATAGAATGACAGATGGCCATACCCTCCAGAAAATCCAGATGAGCTCTCTTTGACCTGCGGCTTGAATGAGAACACCTGTGGAAATGCGCTTTCAAGCTAAGAGCTCTTCTCAACATTATTATTGTTTATTAAAGCTCCCGGATTCAGCACAAATGGAATGAACTACTGCTTTATGTTTCCTGGTATCTGTATGAATGCCATGTCTAACTGACTCTCTGATGTTGTTCGTCTTATATTTACTTAGCAGCTTCCTTGCTCAAAGTGTAAATAATAGACAATAATCTAGAGACAAATCATGGCAAAATATTCAAGACAGCACGTATGCGAAGCAATCACATACTGGGAGAAGCAGCTCAAAGAGCTAGATGAGCCAGAGAAGAAGCAGATTGATGAAAGCATCTCAGAGATCTTTGATGTGAAGAAGCTCATAGAGAAGGCAAAGCAGGCAGCATCTAAGATCAAGACTGCTGCACAGATAAGCTCATTTCTAGCTAGCAACATGGATGACATCTATGAGCTCAGCAAGAGACTTCCTGAAAAATGCAGCAAAGATCTGATGGGCATAGTGAAGTGCCTAGAGACATACAGCAAGTCTGAAGCTGAGCTAGATGAATCAATCCAAGAAGAGACACAAGCTAAGATAATATCAGCTCTAGTCGCTCTAGTGCTGTTTCTGCTGAATGCTCCAAAGTCTTGGGTGGTCACAGCAGCATCTCCTGTGATAGGACCTCTAGTGCTGCAGGGAGTGAAGCTTGCTTCAAGAGCTGTGGCGAACTTGGCTAGCAAGAAGAAGTGACCATTCTGCAACAATGTAAATAACAAATGTCTGGCTGGCTTGACAGTGGCTGGCTAGATCAACGTCAAATCAAACAAAGGACAAAGAAAATGAAGCTGTTAGATGTATTAAAAAGATATGACCGCAAGCTTATGGAAGAAAGCTCAAAGCTTGTGAAGAAGTACAAGAGTCTTCTAAAAGAAGAAGATCTGTGTGACGGCGGAGTATGTGAAGACACATATGAAGATGACTTCAATGAAGCTGACTATTCAGACGAAGAAGCAGCAAAAGCCGCAGCAAATGCAGCATCCACTGCTGCTGCAGCCGCAGCAAAAGCTGCAAAAGCGCCAGCAGTGACACCTGGTCCTGACTTTGACCAAGAAAAATTTGAAAAAGACTTCGGAAAAGCTCTAGATGAAGAAGATGTTGATGAATGTGACAACAGCGTCTCTAAAAATGATGACTTATTGAGCGAAGCAAAGAAGAGCAAGAAGTCTTCAAAGAAGCCAGCAGCTAAGAAGTCTTCTAAAGCAGCCAAGAAGCCTGCTAAGAAAGAAGACAACGCCGAAGACAAAGATGAAGTTGACGTCGATCTTTCAATGGATGACTTCTTCACTGAGGATAATGATCTTGCTGAAGATGATATGCTCAAGAATCGTCCACATAATAACCACCATGATGATCCCGCTGGTGTTGTGAGTGAAGGTGAGAAAGAATGCAAAGACGGTGAGTGCAAGTCTGAAGGTGAAGAGTGCAAGAAAGAATGTGCTGAGTCTGAAGATGACTTTGACCCAGAGTTCAACCCCGACAATGATGAAGAGGTTGAAGATGATGAACGCAAGTTCGCACCGACTACAGGCATGCATGACACAACGCCTCTTGAGATGGCAGCTCAAAATGCAGCACAGAATGCTGGAGACAGTGCAACAGAGTTTGAGCCAGATCCTGAAGACCATGATGAGATTGAAGCAAAGGCAACTGACAAGTTCGGATTCAACAAAGACAAAGAGCGTGATGACATGGTTGACCACTTCAGACGCTTCAGTGTGAGAGATGAAGGCTCTGCATTTGATGATGACCTTGATGACATGTATGACGAGTCTGAGAAGTACTTGCCTGGAGTAGATCCAAATACTCTGCTTCCATCTGAGAAAAGAAGACTGCGTGACACATTCCGTGACAGTCAAGAAGACAAAAATGCCTTCAGAGATGACGGTCTTCCACTTGATGATGAATACGAGATGAGCACACGTGGCCCAAGCAAATATGATCCAGACATAAATCCTCGTGCGGATGAGTATCTTGGAGAAAAAGAAGAAGAGCCGTCAGCAGCAAAGTTCTTCTCTGAAGAAGATGTTGAAGAAGCAACTGAAGAAGACATGTCTGAGTCAAAAGCAGAGACTGAGCCGGCAAAAGCTGAGCCAGTGAATGATCCTGAAGGGCTTATGCCTGCCAAAGACTTCTTCTCAGATGACATGACAACACCAGCTATTGACCCTGAGAAGAAGGGCAAGAAGCCTGAAGCTCCAAAGCCGGCGCCAAAGAAAGATGACAAAGAAGATGAAGATCTTGAAGAGTCAGATCTTGATGACATGGTTGACGAAGCAAATGAGTCAGAAGAAGACTTCATGAATGAATCACTCAAGGCCTACAGACGTAAGAACTACAGGCTATTCGACTGATGAAGCACTTGCAATAATGCAGATAAAAAATGCTGGACTTGAAGTCCAGCATTTTTTTTATGCATCTAAGTCAACAACTCTGTCAGGCTTCTTCTAGTACATCTGCTTATATATCTTCAAGCGCTCAGCTAGATGCTTCTGAGAGTACTTAGTGTTCCATGACAAGTCAATGATGTGAGCTCTGTCTTTGAGCTCATGCATGCGCAGTGTGCGGCCTATAGACTATATAGTCCTTGCAAATGCCTTGCTTGAAGTGAGAAACACTAAGTTTGACAGGCGCTTTATGTTGACACCGGTAGACATCACTGCACTCTGAGCAATCAAGAGGTTGCCGTCAGACTCTTCAAACTTCTTCCGGATGTCTTCACGGACATGCACATCAACTGAGCCGTCAATGTAGAAGACATTCTTGTCCGTGTAGAGCTCTTTTGCATACTCATACAAGTTTGTGCCTATCTCTATCCTGTCAAAGAGCATCAGGGTGTTTGTCTTGAGGTTGATCAAGTACTCAAACACAGGCTTGTAGAGCTTCTAGTAGTGGTCATTGAAGTAGGCTTTCTCTGCAATGTAGGCATCATTGAACATGATGTCACTCTCACCCATAGCTACGGCTTCTGCATCAAACTTTGCAGTGCTGTTCAAGCTGAACAGAAGGCTCTTGTCTTGGTCAACAGACTTGTCTCTGACTTTCAAGAGAGTTATGTCAAGCTTTGATATGAACCCTTGGTCTTGGAGAGATGTTATCTTCTCAGTGTAGACTATCTTGCCGAACATGCCTATCAGCTGCCACTTCTAGTGCTAGTCTCTTGGAAGCGTGCCTGAGCATCCGACTTTTATCTTTGCATCAAGAGACTGTATGAACTGCTGAGTTGATGAAGCTGAAGCTGTATGCACTTCATCAGTGAAGAGAATGTCAAAGTGCGGCAGCTAGTCTCTGTTCTTGAACACATACTAGCGGTTGGCTATGACTATCTTAGCAGTGCTGATGTCATTCTCGCGCTTCTCTCTGCTGTTGAGTGAGCCTGAGAACTTGGCAAGGTCTTCTTTCTTGAAGCCATAGTCAAGAAGGTCGCTGTAGAACTGAGACACAAGCTGAGTGCTTGGCACAAGTATCAATGACTTGCAGCTGCTGTCTATGTTCTTGAGGATGCTCCATATGAAGTCGGCAATTATCAAGCTCTTGCCGCCGCCGGTAGGCACTTCAATCAAACCACGTCCCCAGCCAGTGAACAAGAGATGCTCAATTGATGCTCTCTAGTAGTCTCTGAGCTTGAATGGCTGCTTGCCCTGCTTCACTAGCTCTTCATTGCGACCACTGTCATCTGCAATGCTTGCAACTTCAAACTTCTGCTTGACTTTTGACCTAAGAGGCACAAGGAAGTCATCAATGTACTTCTTGCATCCGTTTGACATAGCAACTGGAGACAAGCTTCCGTAGTTCATCTTTATCCAGTTCAAGACTTCAAACAGAAGCCCTGGCATGAAGAATCCGAACTTGTTTATTGAATACAAGCGCTCTTGAGCTTTGTATCCATAGCGCTCAGAGAAGAAAGCAGATGTGTTCTTGACTGAGAATGCCTCTCTGAGCTCATCAAATGCCTAGTGGTCTCTGCATATCACTCGAAGATTCTAAGTAGTCTAGTCAAATGATATGCGAAACACTTTGCCCTGCGGCACAGCTTCATAGATGCTCTAGAATGTGTCTGTGTAGTCTTCAGCCATTTCTTTCCTCAATGTGTCAACTGCAGCTTCAAAGACTCAAGTGCATTCTTTATGCTGAAGCCGAAGCTGCTCAAGACATTGAGAGAGCGCTCAATGTAGTCAATGCAGTCTTGAGTGTCCTTAGCCATCTTCGCCAGCTTCTGCAGTGTCTCATCTGACTCTTCAAGCTTCTCTTCATCTTTCATCCGGAGAAGAGATGTGGAAGCAGTCTTAGACATCTTGCTCTTCAAGATCTTAGCTTTTGCTGCTGCTATGCGCTGCAGATTCTCTCGCTCAAGAAACAGATATGAGATCCACTTTGCCCAGATAGACGAGCATGTCAACGACTTCTCACGTATGTTGAATGCTGTGAGCTTGACATCTTCAGTCATCTCTTTGATGTACTTTGAAAGCAGCTCATTAGCTTTAAGCACAACATTTTGGTCTTTGCTGTCTTCATTCTATGCCATAAAAATATGATACATGTGTAGACTTGAAGAAAATGAAAATATTTTCTGAGAAAAAGTCTACAATTGTATTTTAAGTATTTTTATTAAATTAATTAAAATAATTTAAAAAATAACATAAAAATATTCTTTGTCTACAAAAAATTGTTTATAGAAAAAAATATTTTAAAATAATTTTTATTATTTTTTAAAAAACATAAAAAAATAATTATTGGCGAGCGAGCTTGCTTGAAGTGTAAATAACAAGCAAGAGAATTGAGTAATTTGACATGTCATCAAGAACAATAGAAAATCCCGGAGTTGAGCTGAATGAGATTGACCGCTCTGCATATGGAAAAGTTGACTACAGTTTGCCAGGGTCTCCCACAAGTTTGCTGTTCGGCTTTGCTGACATCGGAGAAGACCAGTCCTTTCAGTGGATTAACTCACTTGACACTTTGAACTCTACATATGGCTCTCCATGCAACGAGTATGAAAAGTACTTCTACAATGGCATGTCTGAGATCTTAGCCAGAGGCGGTACTTGTGTTGCAGCTAAGCTGCCATACTGGAACAGGTCTTATGGCAACTACTCATATGTAGACTTTGACATAGGCCATGACTTATGCTGTGATGTTGTCCCAAGAGATGGTGATGATCCAGAGCAGACATATGTATAGGGAAGATATGACACTTTGAACATTGTCTATGAGACATTGATGGAATGCTGCAGAGTGCTCAAGATTGAGGGATATCAGAATATACGCAAAGACTTGGTCAGCATAGCTCTTGCAATCAACTACATCATAAATAAGTTCTCTGGAGAGACTCCAGAGCTTTAGTCAACAATCGGCAGCTTAGTTGAGAAGTTCAAGAGCTTTGTTGACACATACATAAACTCTCTTCTGTCACTTGCCGCTGCTGTTGACAGCAGCTTGACATCCTACATTGACATCACAATGAAGAAAGTCAGCAAGCAGGACAAGACAGGATATGGAGACATCGGCAGCATGGATGAGCTTGATTAGCTGATAACAGGCCACAAGAGAGTGCCGCTTGGCACAATGCGCATATACGACATGACTCGCTCAAAGTACTAGACTTTTGACCAGTATGATGGATGCACTGTAACATATGACCCTGAAGAGAAAGAGTCTGAGCAGCTGTCTTCTCTGAACACAAATGAATGTCTTGGAATTGTGCCGATAGTTGTGTCACCTATGAATGCTCTGTACTTCTAGGGACTTCTGCAGATAAAGGGAGCTGAGTACAAGATTGACTTGTCTGGCTACAACAACTTGTCCGGCTTCACAACTCTGTACAATCCTAATGTCAGCACAGACTTTGATGACATTGACCAGTATGTGCAGCTGCCGATTGCATCTTTGAACACATTTGGAGATGCTGACAGTGACGGACATGACTATGAGAGCTTGTCAAAGCAGTCAGCAGGCTACTTCCCAGCTATAACTTATGGACAAGACGGCCATTTTGACAAGACGCATCTCAAGCATATTGGCATTGTTGTTGCAAAAGCATACAGGACTATTGATGCAACTCCGAAGATCGGCTTCTAGATACTTGAGAGCTTTATAGGGTCATTTGACAGGAATGAGAGAGACCCTGTCACAAAGGCAACTCTCTTCATCGACACAATTGTCAATAGCTAGTCTAAGTACATAAACTTGTTCTCAAACATGGACATGCGACTGTATGACAAAGCTTCAACATTGTTCACAAGTGCTCAGAAAGCTCTGTCAATGGGCTTCTACAAAGTTGACTGCGCAAAGAAGATAAGCTACATCAACTCAATTGTCAACCCTCTGTCAAAGCTGCTTGAGAACGGCTCAAACAGGAACACTCTCCCTCTTGACCTGCTTGTTGATGCTGGAGTGTCTAACATTGCACAGCTTGCAAAGATCAGCTAGAACATGACAGTTGATGCTGACAAGCATCCAGACATTGCTGATGTAGCTTGGCAGCTGAATGATGCTTCACATGACACAACTGGCTGGCAGGCAGTCCTCAACAAGTTTGACCAGTTTGCAAAGTACTAGCGCAAAGACATACTGTTCATAGCTGACGGCCCGCGCCCATTCTGCTTGGACGGCAATTCAAAGATAGTCAGAAGCACTGCTCCGAAGAACACCGTCTCAAACAGCATACTGCCGAAGCTGAAGTGGATCTCAGGTGTGCTCAACTCATCTTACTCAGCTGGATACTGCAACTGGTTCTACCAGCAAGACCGTGCAACTAGAGACTTCTTCTGGATTCCGCCTTCAATCAAAGTTGCTGGAATATGCATCTACTGTGATGTGTACTTCCATCCATGGAGCGCTCCTGCTGGAATGACTCGCGGTGGTGTCAATGATGTTGTAGATGTTGCATTTGTGCCGAATGACGATGAAGCTGGGCAGATATACAGCAACAAGTGGAACTATGCAATGAGCTATCCGATGAACGGCATAGTCATTGAAGGCCACAAGACATTCCAGCTTGACAAGACTGCACTTGACAGAGTCAATGTGAGGCGCTTGATGCTGTACCTAGAAGACCGCACATATGACATATCAAGGACATTTGTGTATGAGCACAACACTGAGTACACTCGTCAGCGGTTTGTTGACTAGCTTTCCGAAGTGTTTGATGATGCAGTTGAGAACTATGGCGTGAAAGAGTACTACATAAAATGTGATGAAGAGCTGAACACACCATAGGTCATTGAGAACAATGAGCTTAGATGCAAGATTGCTGTGAAGCCCATCAAAGTAGTTGACTACATTGTCATAGACATGATTGCGACAAGGCAGTCAGCAGACATATCTGAGGAAGTGATGAGATGAAAGACGCTCTTAGAATGAGAACATCTGAAGCTATGCTGCTGAAGATAGCCAGCAGCAGAGCTTATGTCCACCAGCTTGTGGTTGAGTCAGTTCTGAATGAAAAAGCAGCAAATGAGATAAGCAATGCATTGAAAAAGCTGTTTGTCTCACTTCCAGAAGAAGATCAGCAAGAAGTCATGCATGAAATTCTAAGTCTTGTTGCATCAGGAACAGACAGCATTAAAAGCGGAAAGCAAAAAAACATATATGCTTCATGCACTGCTGATGAATTCAAGCACATCTTAGACGGCATCATCTACATTGACAGCAAATTTGAAGCAGCTTATGACAACTTGACTCAAAAGGGACGTGGAGTTCTCATAGACATAATTGGGAAAAGACTAAGCAGCTCGTCTAGCAGTGCCAGCATCAGCAGAGATGAAGAAGACAAGAAGACATCTGACAACAGCAAAAAGCTGAAAATGCAGCAGCAGATTGAAAAGCTGGCAAAAGCTGCTCTTAGAGACACTTTAGAGAACTTCAACAAGCTAGACTCTGGCAAAAAAGACAAGCTGATTGAAAAATTGATGAACACTGACACTGGCATTTACATAGCAGACGGCAGAGAGGCTGAATTTGACAGTGAGAAGCTCAACAGCATCAAAGATCCCGCTGAGAAGCTTGTGTACATAGCATCATATAGTGACAGCATTGATGATGTAAAGAAGATTGCTGATGAATTCTTAGACAGCAGTCTAAGCAAAGAATAGTCTAGCAGCAAAAGCACTTCAGACGAAGACTTTGAGAGTAGATATGCTGAACGTTCTAGAAAAGATGAAATAAAAAATGCAATAAAAGATGCAATAGATGAACTGGACATCAAACAAGAGCAAAGACTCATAAATGAGCTTAGATCTGATGCTTAGAAAAAGAAGACTGACAGTGAAGGAAACTAGTTTTCTGATGATGAGCTTGAAGACAGGAAAGACAACACAGAGAAGCTTGAATATCTAATGCGATTTGTGAATGATGTCGGCACAATCAAGAAATACACATTCAACATATTGAAAGCAGCTAGCTATTAGCCAGCATCTGCAGACACAGCAAAAAAATCAAGTGATCTATCTAAGAAAAAAGAGACAGAAGAGAAGAAAGAGACAGAAGACAGATCATCTGAAAATGCTAAGCATGAAGACAATTCATCTAAATAGTCTCAGCCTAAACAACCGGCAGAAGAGCAGCCTGAAGAAAAATCTGAGAAAAAGCCTGAAGAAGCTGCTAAAGCAGAAGCTCCAAAGATGGCAGATGACGAAATGGCTAAAGCTTCTGCACAGAGCAGCTCATCATCTAAAGAAGAAAAAGACAGCTCTAAGCTCTCAATGATGCAGAAGCTTCATAAGTTCTTCAAAGACAGAGCTGGTAAGAAGCAGTATGACAAGACATCCGAAGAAGCTTTCCAGAAGTTTCTGCAGGCTCTCAAGACTGCTAGAGCAGACTATGATGACAAAGAACTGCTAGACATACAGATTGCAGTGTATCTCAACAAGCATCTGTTTCCATGCAGCAGCATAGAAGCTAGTGGTGCCGGCATCAAAGAAGCTAAGACTATAGGCTTCATTGTAGACTTGAAGCAGAAAGACACACCATTGACACTTGGTGCATTGTATGAAGTCTTGAAGAAGATAGACTTAAAAGACAATAAGTTCTCTTAGATGTTCAAGCATATGGCATTGTTCACAGAGAAATGCAGTGACAAAGCTGTCAAATGGTATCTAGAGAATGCTGGTCTCTGCATAAGCAATGCTAGCTTCTTGGGCATTGAAGATGCTATGATTCTAGCTAACAGAGTTGACAGAGTCAGAATGTACACATTCAAGGGACAGCCCACTTTGACATTCATGCTTGACTCTATAGACTTCAAGAAGCAGTTCAACAAAGCTTTCTCTGAGTGACCAGCTGCAATATGCAGAAAAAGCATAGACTATGCTAAGCTGTTCATGTCTAAAGTGTAAATAAAACAAAGAACAATTTTGACCTACAAAGGAAATTGACATGGCAATACGCACAATAACTGCGCCTGGTGTGCAGATAAACGAGGTTGACAAGTCAGGCTACACTCAGACGCTAGCTGGCACAGCTGTGTACGCAATGGGCTTCTCAGACAAGGGTGAAGCCTATGCCCCAGTTGAGATAACCACTAGACCGTCATTTGAGCAGATCTTCGGCACGCCTGACACAGAAGCAGAGAGATACTTCTATGCAGCAGCATGTGAAGCTCTCAACCAGGGAGGCAGGCTGATTGCTGCAAGGCTTCCATATGACAATGCAGCATTTGAGAAGATGCCTGGTGTCAAGTACACAGTTGAGTATGGAAAGAGCGTCCCAACACTGCAAAAGCGCGCACAGATGTCATGCACATTTGCTCAGGCATTGATCAATGCAGACAAGAATCTCAATGAGATTGCATTGGTCCGTGGCGGCCGGACTCCTGTCATGTATGATCTGTCATCAATTGACGCTTTCAGGACAGATGAGATGAAAGTCCCAGCTGACACATTCTTGATTGTTGACAAGACTGGCCAGACATACAAGAGAGTAGTTGAAGATGACCGCAAGGGAGTTGACCGTGAAGTGATTGGCGTAGTGCCGATTGTCACAACAGCAGCAAATGCTCTCTATGTCCAGAACTACATCTCTTGTGAAGTGCAGGACATCAGAAGATTTGAGTCTATCGGAGGCTCATTCTTCAAGACACTCAATGCAACAGATGAGAATGGTGACACTCTTTCAATAGACAAATACACAATGAGAAACAGCGGTCTGTCTTCAATTGACTTGGTCAAGTACATTGCAACAGACTCTTACTACAGCAACATAACATCTATCAATCTGAACATTCTCTCAGTCAATGACAGCTCTGATGTGAAAGATGCGGGAGCTCAAGCATTCTTGTCAGCTGGAGTGTCTTCATCTGATATGACTGTCATAGACGGATGGACATGCGTCAGCAATAGAGGCACTGCAATAGACTGCATAAGCACAGTGGTTAACATCCTCAGTGCAAATGAAGAGAACATTGCAGTCAGCGCATTTGATGATGCAGAAGATGACACGAAAGAGTGGTACACAATTGTCTCAGCTGCAATGGCCAGTGTTGATGTTGACAATGACTGGCTGACAAGCGACATCTCATCCCAGATCCTTATGGACAATGGATATGTGATCTCAAGTCTGAGCTCACAGCTTGGCTGGCATGGCAAGAATGGCGATGACAGTGTGCCTCCCACAATTGCTTTGAATGCAGCTGAGTTCTTCCCAGCCATCCAGCCTTCACAAGACCCAGAGGGCGGACTTGACCCAGAGCATCTCAAAGACATCGGTGTGGTTGTCTTCCAAGCATACCTTGACATCACAGAGGGCAACAAGGTCTCTCTGAACCCAGTTGAAGCATTTGCTGGATCTCTCTACAAAGATGACAAAGACCCCAACACTGGTGTGTCAAAGTTCATTGACACAATCATCAACACCAACTCTAAGTACATTAACTTCTTCTCTAACTGCTTCAGCACTCCTGCAGCAAAAGAGTTCTACCAGAAAGACTGTGACATCTTGATTGCTCCATCAAGCAACGGCACTAAGCCAGAGACCGATGAAGAAGGCAATGATGTTGAAGTCAATGACCCAGTCACCGGCTCTTGTCTCGGCTTCTACACACCGATGACAAAGAAAGACATCTCAATCAGCAAGTCTATAATGAATGGCTTGAACAAGTGCTTTGACAAAGTCTAGAACATCAATGACTGGACAATTGACATCATACCTGATGCTGGCATTGCAAACATTGCTTCCTACATCAAGGCAATCTTCGGTGAGAAGGGCCCGTATGACCTGTCAATAACAGACTCTCTCGGCAACTCAATGCTCGGCATGTGGAAGTGTGAGAAAGCTGACAGTGAGTCAGTGATGATGTGGAAGACAATACTTCTGAAGTATGACAACTTCTGCAAGAACATCCGCAAGGACTGCATGTTCACAGCTGACGGTCTCCGTCCGCTTGTGCTGCAAGGGCAGAAGAAGATTGTCCGTGAGACAATGCCAAGCAACTCAATTGACAAGGACATCCTTCCATTCATCAAGGTGATGAGCGGCATCAACACATCATATGGTGCAGGATATGCAGACTGGTTCCAGCAGGCAGATGACTACACAGGAGACTTCTTCTGGTGCCCGCCTTCAATCAAGGCTATGGGCGCCTATGTCAACACAGACGTCAACTATGACTACTGGCTGGCTCCAGCAGGCTTGACACGCGGAGTTGTTGCAGCTCTTGATGTTGCATTCAACCCCAATCCAAAGCAAGCCGGAGCATTCTATGAGAAGAACTGGAACTATGCAATCAACTATCCGCAAGATGGAATAGTGCTTGAAGGACAGAAGACATTCCAGACCAAGCCGACAGCACTTGACAGAGTCAATGTCAGAAGAATGATGCTGCGTCTTGAGCGCTAGACTTACAAGACATTGAGGTACTATGTGTATGAGAACAACACTGCATACACACGCCAGCGCATAATTGATGCGCTTGACCCAATCTTCAAGGCATGCTGGCAGTCTGGCAACGGCGGCCTCGCTCGCTACAAGATTGTCTGTGATGAGTCAATCAATGACGCAAACACAATTGACAACAATGAGCTGAAGGTGCAGATCGGCGTGGTTCCAAACAAGTCAGCGGAATTCATTCTCTGTACGTTCCTCGTAGGTTCACAATCTTCTACTTGGGAAGAGCTGTTTTGATAATTATCTACATAAGTTGTTAATAGAAAAGCTTGGAGAGTCTCCAAGCTTTTTTACATTAATATAGGATTGTACTATATATTTATGATAGACGTTCATAAAATTCTAGACAAAGTCTTAGAAGAAAGCTACAGCAAGTTCTTCAGCAAACACGACAAGTCGTGGCCAGCAAGAGCAATATGCTTGAAGACACCATATTATATAACTGAAGCTGTCAAGAAGTCTTCATGCAGTAATATGCTGAAGTCTGGGACAATATGTGTGCTTAATCCGCATAGCTATATGAATATTGTTCGTACACATGAGTCAGACGTGCGTTACGTCAATGAGATGCAGCGGACAACTCAACCGACATCAATGCTATTAGACAAACTAGAAAAATACTGCAGAGCAAATGCCTCACACAGCAGCAATGTGCTAGAAGACTTTGACAAAGTGTTTGTTGTAGACTGCTATGACCCAGATCCATCTGAGAAGATCTTTGGAAACATTGTCTTAGAAAGATTTCCATTTGACACAACTAAGACTTCAATAGAGTCACATGTGAAGACTATTGCTAGAGAAGCATTGCTGCTTGGATACAACTATGTCACACATGAACTTGATGAAGTCTCAGAAGAGCGTGGTTCAGAGTAGACTATTGCTAGCATTCAGCTTGAAGCAACATATTTCTCAAGCAATGTCAAGCTTGGTGACATCTTATGGCATGTAGCTCCAAAGTCTATTGCTCATAAAATACTAGCTAGAGGCTTATTGCCGTCAAATGCTAATGCCATGGGCTTCAACTATGAGCCAAGAGTGTTTTGCTTCATTGACAGAAATGACATGTTGATGAAAAGCTTTGCAAAAGGCTCAGGAAAAAACAGCAAGAAGTTCTTGAGCAATGATGAAGCTATGCATAAGCTTGTGCATGCTTGGACTAAGCTGCAGAAGAAGACATCTGGCATTCTATATGACACTCATGAGTTCTGCATATTCGCAGTTGACACAGCAAAATGCAGCAATGTGAAGTTCTGGAGAGACAATGCATTCTGCATAGATGGTGACTTTGTTGCTGTCTACACAAATGACCCGATAAGACCAGAATGCTTGAGCATAGCTGGTGAATTCAATGCTAAGCCGTGATTTCAAGCTATATATCACCATTGCTATAGCATGATTTTTTTAGATTGCAGCTAAAAAGTAAATAATAAATTATGCTAACAGCTTTAAAGAACTCTACATTCAACTTCATTCCTAGACCATGGCTGGGATTCTATGTTGAGTCAATTGACAATGGGGGGGGGTACTGTCTAGCTTTCTAAGAGCGGCACTCCACCTGCTGTGTCATTAGAGTATTCAACTAACAATGGCTGCAACTGGAAAGTCTTTGATGCATCTAGCAGCATAGCAATAGCTCCATTTGGCAAAGTATGCTGTAGAAGTAGCTTGACTGGAAATTCAGCTTTTGCAAGCAGCAGCTCAGACTACAACTTCTTCTCTTTCACTGGAAATGTGTCAGTCGGCGGCAGCATCATGAGCTTGCTGTCTCAAGATGAGACAATGTCTAGCATTCAGACTAGCCATGCATTCAACTCATTGTTCAAGTCATAGAGCACATTGAAAGATGCATCATAGCTTGAGCTTCCAGCCACATCACTTGCAAACTACTGCTACTACAGCATGTTCAGAGACTGTACATCATTAGCTGGTCCTGTCAAATGCATCAATGCTAATGCAATGAAGTCATATAGCTGTGCCTACATGTTTGCTGGATGCACAAATCTCAGAAGTGCTCCTGAGCTTCCAGCTTCAACAATGGCAACATACTGCTACTACAACATGTTCTTGAACTGTGTTTCACTGCAGCATCTGCCTGAGCTGCCGGCTACAACACTAGCAAACAACTGCTATGAGCATGTGTTCTCAAACTGCTCAAGTGTGGTAGAAGCTCCAGAGCTTTCTGCAACAACATTGACACAGAGCTGCTATGCAAGAATGTTCTACAACTGCAAGAAGCTAGAGCATCCACCCAAGCTGCCTGTCACTCATCTAGCACCATACTGCTACTACTAGATGTTCTACAACTGCCAAAGTCTGCTTGAAGCTCCAGAACTTCCTGCAACAACACTTGCAAACTACTGCTACTATGGAATGTTCTCAAACTGCTTGTCATTGAACTGTGCTCCATGGCTTCCAGCATAGACAATGGTCAGCAACTGCTACTATGCATTGTTCAATGGATGCAGAAGCTTGAACTTTATCCGGACAGAGCAGACATCATTCACTGGATGCACTAACTGGGCAGCATCTACTGCTGCATCCGGAACGTTTGTGTGCTCAAGCACTCTTGGAACACAGTCTACAATAAGCCGTGGCGCAAGTGCATGCCCATCTAGCTGGACAGTCAGCAATGGAATGTGGTGGGGCTTCTACGTGCAAGCTAAAGAAGCTGGAGCAACTGTAGCTATGCAGAGCAGCATGTACAGCTAGACATTTGAGTGTTCAACTGACTGGGGTGAGACTTGGAGCCCATTCATGCCAGGCACTACAACAGTCATTCTTGCAAATGTCAACGATGCTGTGTGCATAAGATATGGAGATCTAGCAGGAAACACAAACTAGTGCCCAGCATTTGTCTTCACAAAGAAAGTCATTGTCGGCGGCAGCATAATGAGCTTGCTGAATCCAATGAACATATCAAATGACTTTGGCGGTGATGAGATGATGCCATTCTGGGGGCTGTTCTACAATGCCGTCTCACTAGCTGATGCTTCTAAGCTTTCCCTGCCTTCATCAACATGTGTGTATGGCTGCTATGCAAACATGTTCTATGGATGCACAAGCTTAGTGAAAGGGCCTGAGCTTCCAGCTATGAGCTTGGCATATGAATGCTATATGGGCATGTTCTACGGCTGCACTTCTCTGAAATCTGCTCCAGCACTTCCAGTGACAGCATTGGAGTCAGAATGCTATGCTAGCATGTTCTATGGCTGCACTTCACTCACAGCCAGCCCATATCTGCCAGCAACAACAACATATAGCTTCTTCTGCTACTACAACATGTTCAAAGACTGCACTAGTCTAAGCTCAGTACGCACGGCTCAAAGATCATTTGACAACTGTGATGACTGGCTAGCTGGCACATCAGCTGCTGGAAAATTCTATTGTCCAGCAGCACTTGGAACATAGACAACTATACAGCGTGGTGAAAGTGCATGCCCTTCTGGCTGGACAGTTGAGAATATATGACATGCATCAAATGCTCGTTGTCTACATCCATAGATTATTCATGTAATTTGAAATAGAGGAAATGCATGAAAATAAGCAATTTGTTCAAAGACATAAACAAGCAGACAGGCGCTGACACGCTTCAAGACTCACCTTTTGCAAAGGTGACAGAGTTTCTGTCAACCAACAGCTTAGCTCTCAACAGGATATGCTCTGGATCTATATTCAATGGCATACCATAGGGCCGCATAACATGTCTGTATGGCGAGAACTCAACTGGCAAGTCATTGATAGCATACCAGACGGCCATCACCGCTTTGAAAGAGAAGAAGATTGACAGAGTCATAGTTGTTGACTCAGAAGGCGGAGTTCTGACTAAGAACTTTGAAGATGCTGGGGTTGACCTGTCAAAGATAACATATCTTCCAGTGAAGTCTATTGAAGACTGCTCTGTCAAGATGACTCAGATGTATGACATGTTTGACCAATGCCATAGAGAGTGGATCGAAGACCCTGACAACAATGATGACATCAGAGCACTGGTGATCTTAGACTCATTTGGCGCTCTAACATCTGAGAAGCAGTTGAAAGATGCTCTTGAGAAAGACAAGATGGTTGCTGACCAGGGAATGTCTGCTAAGATGAGAAATGCTTTGATACGAGGGCTGATGATGAAAGTTGTCACTTCAAATGTGGGTCTGATATGCATCAACCACAGCTTCTCTGGTCCGGAGATGTTTCCATCAAAGATAAAGAACATGGCCGGAGGCGAGGGCATAAAGTATGCGTCTCATCTCATAATACAATGCGAAAAGCTTCTCATAAAGTCAGCAAACAATGAGTTCCTCACTGGAAGTGAGACTGAAGATGTTGATGCTCAAAAGGGATTTTTCAAAGGGAACAAATTGAAGTTTTTCAGCGTCAAAAACAGAATAGTTGTCCCAGGATATGAAGCTGTAGTCTACATTGACTTCAAGAATGGCTTGAGCAAATATGACGGTTTGATATCAGATGCAGTGAAGTTTGGTTTTCTGCAAGAAGTCCGCGGTGGCTATGTGTGTCCAAGCTATTCAGATAAGAGAGTCACATACAAAGACCTTATGTCAAATGACAAGATATGGGACACTTTCATAGAAGACTTTGACAAGAAGTCACAAGAAGTGATGAAGTACTCAAATGCAACATCTCGTGAGCTTGACAAGATTGAAGCTGAGCTTGAAGAAAGTGAAGAAGCTGTCAGCATTGACGAGATGAAGATCTGACAATGGCTCTCATCTAAACGTGCATCTATATTGAATGCTTGAACTCGTCTAAGCCTCAATTAGACGAGTTCATTGTCTATGCAAAATGTAAATAAATAATGAGGTTTGATGGCGAAGATAGTCTGAGCCAGAAAAAAATCATGAAGAAGCAATATACAAAAGCGTTCATCTGCGAAGCAATTGCTTACTGGAAGAAGCAGCTGAAGAAGCTGAATGAGAGCTCATCTGATGAAGGCCAGCGCTATGGCAGTCCATTGGCAGAGATAGCTAAGAAGCTTGATGCTAGCCAAGAGACTGCAGCTAGATGCCTTGGTGAGCTAGTGAGAAAGCATGTCGAGCATTACACATACTTGCCGTCAGATGTCTAGTTTACATCGGCAGACGTCCATATGAGTGAAGACGGCAGCACATACATTGAGCTTAGCTATGGAGCTTATGTGTTTGGGTATTGGGAGAGGGATGTGGACTACTATGGCAGAGAAGGAGTGTTCTTTGAGCCAGATGAGGGCGGCATAGATGAAGCTGACCTAAAGAAGAGCTTGCCAAAGCATTTGATGGATGCTTATGCCATAGATGTAGACTCAGCATATTTCTCAACTGAAGACCCAGAACGTGGTGACAGAAGTGCTTGGCAGACATTGGACATAGCAATTGACTTGAAGTCTGAAGACTTTGAAGACGGCGTAATGCTTGACAAGCTTGTCAAGGACTTGAGGCCATGCTTAGCTGCAGCTTAGGAGTCTAAGATCAATGTCGCATTTGACTGAAATGCAGAAAAAAGACTTCAGCATGAAGTGCAAGCATTCAAGACAGCCAAAGACAACAATTTGAACTACATGGTGTTCTGGAAAGTGCAAGAGCTAGTTGACTGGCTTGCTGGCATTGACGAGATGAAGATCTGATAATTGATAGATGTCTAAATGAAATATTTGTCTAGATAATTAAGCTTGTCTAAGTAAAACTTAGACAAGCTTTGCAAATAAATATAAATATAAATAAAGGTGATGTTTTATAATTCACGGCCGAGAAAAGGCAACCATCTTTAGTGATTGCCAGCTTCAATTAAAGTGCTTAAAGCTCATAAAGAAGGCAGCAAATTTGAAGATGAACATTTAACAGACGTTTTTAAGAAAAAGACTGAGCAATTTAATAGACAGGGAATGACAATTATGCCAAACGGAAATGATGAAGATATTCAAGAGCTGTCAAAGTTGTCATCATATAGAATGAGAAAATTATAGGAGATGGAAAAAGACATAATAGATAATGACAACAGCACATAGTCATATGACTTTATGTCTAAAGTACAAGTCAATCCAGATGGAACACTTGGAATGATTGTATTTTAAGCTTGTAGAGAATGAAGAAGCTGTCAGCATTGACGAGATGAAGATCTGACAAATAATAGACATTTGCATTTATGCAAGCTAAGAGTGTATGCTCTTGGCTTCATCTTTGTACATTATAGTCATGAGCAAAGAGCTTATGTCTGAAGACCGTCTTCTTGGATTCTGCAGCATAAAGCTGGAAGACACAATTGAACTTGATGAGGAGAATATGAATAGCTTGTCCAGCATGAAATGCACTGACTATGACATAGTCTATTTGTCATATGTGCCAATGCAGATCACTGATGAGAAAAATGCTTGTAGATTTGAGAAAGCCGTTGAAGAGTCTGCAAAGCAAGAATGCTGCACTAGATACAGTCTGACAATAGATCCAGACTATGCATCTAAGTACGCTGCAGAAGCTCTTAAGCTGCCAGATCCAGAGAACAACAGCACAGATGAGCATGCTGAAAGCAATTCTAGACCATCAGCACATAGTGACTATGCTGTATTGAGCTTTGACCAATGGGAAGAGCTTGGCAAGAGAAGAATTGATGAAAGTAAAGACTCTGAATGGCAGTGTCCAGCATGCAAGCATAGAGTGAAGAACTTGCAACGAGAAATGACTAAAGATGGAAGTCCTTGTTGGGGATGCTAGAAATTCTATGACACACTTGATGCTTCATATTTCCATGGCAAAGCATGCAAGCTGTATGAAGAAGGCAATAGCGGCTACTGCTGGTTTTGAAGACATCAAGCCTTGTAAAATATAGCCATGAGAATTCTGATAGCAGGAGCAGGCCTCTATGGCTGCACAGCAGCGAGGCTTCTGAAAGATGCTGGACATGAAGTTGAGATAGCTGAAGCCTCAGACCAGATCGGTGGCATGTGCCATACGCATTTCTCTCGCGGCATTGAAGTGCATGACTTCGGCCCGCACATCTTCCACACAGATGATGAGTGGGTCTGGAGCTTTGTGAACAAGCTCTGCAAGTTCAACAGATATGAGCACCATGTGCTGGCCAAGCATGACAATGACTTGTACTTCATGCCGTTCAACCTCCACATGATGCAGCAGTTCTTCAGCAAGAAGCTTGGAAAGCACATGGACCTTGAGAGCATAAGGCTTGAGATCTTCAATGAGACAAGAGAAGCTGGCATAGAAGATCCCAAGAACTTAGAAGAGCAAGCTGTCTCTCTTGTCGGCAAGTCACTGTATGAAGCATTCATCAAGCACTACACCGAGAAGCAGTGGCATAGAGACCCAAAGGAGCTCAGCCCTGACATCATCAAGCGCATTCCTGTGAGATATGACTGCAATGTCTCCTACTACAATGACAGATATGTCGGCATTCCAGAATGCGGCTACACAGCAATGGTTGAAGCACTTGTTCCTGACATCAGAGTCCGCTTCAATGAGAAGCTCAGCTTGCAAGACATCAAGCAAGCTCTCAGGTGGTTTGACAAAGTCATCTACACCGGCCCGCTAGATGAGCTCTTTGAGTGCAAGCATGGACAGCTTGAGTGGCGCAGCTTGAAGTTTGAAGAGAATGCAATGGCAATGAAGTCTTTCCAGGGAGCTGCATGCATCAACTATGTAGATGCTGATGTGCCTTGGACAAGGATGCATGAGTACAAGTGGTACCATCCCGAGCAGCTTGTCCAAGACTGGACAGTTGTGCAGAAAGAGACACCTCAAGACTGGGACATCAGCAAGCCAAGATTCTATCCTGTAAGCAGCAGCAAGTCTCTTGAGCTGCACCAGAAGTACATGGAAGAAGCTGCTATGATTGAAGGTCTGCACATCGGCGGCAGACTTGGACTCTTCAAGTACTTCGACATGGATGACGCGATTCTCGCGGCTAAGAGAGACGTTGAAAAAATAATATAATTTTTTTAAATATTTTAATAACAAACAAAATGATTAGTATATTATAAATATAAATAATTAATTTTACAGCCCCGTGATTGTAATAGCAGCAAGTCTGGCTCTAACCCAGAAGGTCTTCGTGCAAATCGGAGCGGGGCAGCCATTTAAAAATTGCATAAGCTCATGGTTACCGCCAACAGACTTATGCAATTTTTTTATTGCTTAAAGAGTAAATAATAAATGTTGCGGTAACAACATTAAAGGAAAAATATGAACAAAGAACGTTATTAGAAGTTCACTGCTGCCTAGAGAAAGCAGTATGAAGATTGTGTTTGTGAATGGTGCGGGAATAAGCATGACCATTCATACGGTTCAGGAAGATTCTGCAGTAATTCATGTAGAATGAGTTATAATGGCAGCTAGAATAAATATAGTAGTAAATGCAAAGCTCATCTAGAAAAAGCTAGAGCTAAGATTGACCGTAATAAAGCTCCACATGGTAGATGGAAATGCATTCAATGCAATAAAATATTTGATACACGTAAAAATCTTGACATTCATAAGAAAGAAGTTCATGGCTGTGGTGCATTAGCAATGTTTGATAAAGAGAAACAATGCTATATATGTCCATACTGTGGAAAATCATTAAGGAGCAAACATAGTATTGGCGGCCATTTTGCTGGATGCAAGAAACATCCAAATAAAGTTTAGCATGATGAAGCTCGTAAAATAGGAGGACAGCATTATTCTGAACATTATAAAAGAGATCCCAGTATAAGCTCATTCAAAGGCAAGCACCACTCAGCAGCCGCTAAAGAGAAGATCTCCCAAGCGCGCGTGAAGTGGCTAGACAATGATGCCAACATAAAGAAAGAGAAGTGCAAAGTCAAGTGGTACAAAGTGAAGAACTTAGACGGTGTTGAGTTCTCACTGCATGGCACATGGGAGCAGAATGTTGCTTTGAGATTGAATGAACTTGGCATCAGATGGTCAAAGCCTGCTCCTCTGAAGTACTTCAAAGACTACTGGCACAACTATGTGCCTGACTTGTATCTAGATGACTTAGACATCTACATCGAAGTCAAGGGGAACTTCTCAGACGCTGACAAGCTGAAGATGAAGCTTGTGCTTGAGCAGCATCCAGACAAGAAGTTCTGTCTGCTGCATGATGAGTACAGAGATTTTGTGTCTGGAAATGTAGACTTGTCAAGCTTGAAGCTGCTGGAGCTAGATGA